>Ga0209142_1000053_pt1 | contig 106830 bp, 125 predicted proteins | sample SaaInlV_120m_DNA_FD_184678 | JGI IMG/M metagenome (GOLD analysis project Ga0209142, IMG submission 184678) | Marine microbial communities from expanding oxygen minimum zones in the Saanich Inlet - Saanich Inlet SI074_LV_200m_DNA (SPAdes) (version 2) | ecosystem: Environmental > Aquatic >... | reverse complement strand
CACCCGTTCCTTCACAACGTCGGGGAGATCATCGTCGGCCCGCACGATGTCCTCGATGGATCTATCGGACTGGCCGAGAAGGACGTCCTTCAAGTTACCCACGAACGTCTCCATCGTGAGATCCCGACCCTCCTGTCGGGCACGGCCCTCGATGTCGAACACTTCCATGGCCGGGGCGACCTTGAGCTTGCGCTCCTCGATCACGACCCCAGACTTCTCAAACCGCATGACGACGCACTTCGGGGTGCGCTTCACGTCATCCTCGTTCAAGGCCCCACGGGACAGACTGCCGGGATTGATGAACCGAGTCTCCCCGATCTGCTGGACGCCTTGATCCTTGTGCCAGTGGCCGAAGCACCACACGTCCGGGGCAAGGTTGGCTAGTTCCCCGTACTGGAGGATGTCCTCCGTCCCGAACATCTCGCCGCCCCGCGGGCTGGCAAGGCAGTGGGCCACGGCTACGAGGTAGTCCTCGTCGCCTTTGACCAATGACGTAAGGCGGTTCCAGTCGTACTCAACGCCGTGGTAGGGGATGCCCACCACACGCACCACAGGACGCCCGTCGCCACCGAAGACGGCCTCGTGGGTGTCATACAACCTGTGGACAGCCTCAGAGGCGTACAGGACGCCCAGCGGGCTCTCCGGCAGGAACTCCATGTTGCCGTACTTCACGTCGTGGTTACCCACGCAACAGAAGGTCGGCGGCCCTTGTGCCAGCACGGCGGCCACACGTTCAACGAGGCGGTGACTGTTCCGGGTCGGGCTCTTGATGTGAAAGAGATCGCCCCCGTCCAGAATCGCCTCCGCCCCCTCCGCACGGGCGATGTCATTCACCTGTGCGATCTTGTCGAGGATGGTTGCCGTCCAGTCGTCAACACGGGCCTGCGGGGCTGTGTCGGCGATGTGGGCGTCTGTCCTGAAAACGAGGGTGGTGTCCTTCACAGCGTAGCCCTCCGCATCCTATCGGCGATGCGCCAGACCTTCACCTCGTAGTCGCCCCCGTTGTACTTGCGAAGGCACATCCACCCCTTACACCAGCCGGGGAACTTGGCCAGATGCTCTGCCGTCCACCCGATGGCGAAGTAGGGGTCGAGGAGTTCCTTGCACTCAGGGCGGCCCCGGAAGGTCGTCATCACCTGTGTCATCCCGCAACTGCGGGGCTTGCCGTTCTTGTAGTCGCCGAACGTCCGCACCCGGAACTTAGACTCCTTCCACACGATGGCGGTGAGTACCAGCGGGTCAATGTCGTTGGACTCAGCGTGGTCCAAGATGATCCGGGCGATGTCCCTCGCCGTGTAGGACTGCTCCCAACCCTCGATCAGCTTGCCCAGGTCGTGCGGATAGGCCGTAGAGGCGATGGCCTCCATGGCCTTCACGATCTGGTCGATCTGTGCGTCCCGGTCAACGGAGAACAGGTCGCTCAACGTCGGACAGGACGGGCACTCCAAACAGGTCATCGCAACGTCCCCACAGTCGGGGAACGGTTGAATGTTCTCGTGCCTCTCCTCCAGTGCGAAGAGACCTGGAATGGTAGCCCCGGCCAGGAAGCCGATGCCCAGTAGTACCACCGCAACGATGCCGTACCTCATACTGCACCTCCGTGCTCATGTGCCAGCGTCGAGCCGCAGACCGGACATTCACCCAACCCACCCAGGGTTTCCGTAAACTCCTGGGTCACAGCGTCCAAGGCGGACTCAGCGTCCGCCAACTCCTGCTCCGTGTCCGTCACCTTCTTGGTCGCCTTGAGGTAGCGGGACTGCATGCCCCGCATCACGTCCAAGGCGGCCAACCGGCGTTCTGTCTGCGTGAAGTCGATGTCTACACCGACTTCCTCCACGCCACTCAACCTAGTAACTTCCGAGTCAAGGCGGGAATGCTTGGCGGCCAGCCCTTCCAGACCAGCCTTCTCCCCCAGCAGTACCCGGACGGCCTCAAAAGGCTCGTCACCCGGCAGATTCACGTCTTCGATCCCTGATAGGCGGCCTACCGCCTCCTTGGCTCCTGTGTGCCTGTCGTGCAGATCCGTCAAACCCGAAACGGCCCGCTCGATGGTCAGGGCCTTCCCTTGGGCCTGTTCAATCTGTACGAGCGTGGCCTCCACGTCCTCCAGACCCTTAAACCCGTCCAGCTTGGCCTCTAAGCCGCCGATGTCCGCTTTCCGCACCTTCAACTCGGACGAGGCGGCCCGCTTGTCGGACTCCGCCAACCGGAGAGCGCCGTTCAACTGGCCTACCCGCTCCACGTCCGCCACGGCTTCGGCGAGGACGCTACCGGGCTGGTCCAGCAGGAATACCTGACCCGTGAACTGCGGGGCAACCTGGGGCCACACCTCACGGCCACCAGCGGTGATCGGGACGATCCCCAGATCCCGCACCTCATCCGGGACGGACTGCCCCGGATGGATAGCGTCACCCCCATCGATATGGTAGGTGGGCTTGGCCCCTTTGGCCGTACCCTTCGACCATTCCAGCGTGTGCCCGTCGTCCATCTCCAGCTTGACCGTCGTGGTCTTGGACCCGTGCCGGATAAAGGACGTGCCCCGTGTGTTCTGGAGTGCCCCACGGATGGCCCGGATCAAGGCGGACTTGCCGGAGTTGTTCTGACCCGTCACGACGGTGAAGCCCTTGATGAGGAGCTTCACCGCCGCGATGGATTGGAAATTCTGTACGTTTACGGTGAGCATAGAGCCTCCCTCCGGTCACTCTACCCGAAGGAGACCGCTAGTTAGCCTCGTCGTCCGCCGCTTCCCGCACGCCGGTCAGGATGCTATCGACGTCCAGGTCCTCGTCCTCTGCGGCCACAATCGTGCCGGGACCAGCCACCGTGAGGGCGTCCATCACCTGCCGGGACAACTCGTCGACGGCCCCGTCAGCGGCCCGGAGAGCTTCCTTGAAGCGTTCCATGCCCTGGATCTTGAGGGTCTCACCGGAGCCCCGCTCCCAGGACAGCCAACTGGAACCCTTGATGATCCCGTGGGCCTTGGCGATCTCAATGACCGACTTCATGTCGTCGATGCCCTCGCCGAACCGGACGAAGAAGTCGGCCTCGTGGCCCTGTGACGCCGAGATCTTGCACTTGTCGATCTTGGCCCGGATGGTGGAGGCGATGACGGCATCGATCTTCTTGTGGGTGAGGGGATCGTAGATCTTCCCCTTCTCGTACTTGATGCGGCGGAGGCCGAACCGAAGGCTGCTGTAGAACTTCCACGCCTCTCCACCCTGCTGCGTGTTGGTCGGGCCGCCGTACCCCGTCGTGTTGATGGCCTTGCGAAGCTGGGAGATCCCGATGACGCAGGAGCCGGAACGGGAGATGGTGGACTGCAACTCCCGGAGGAAGTGCGACCAGATCTGTGCGATGAGGCCAACACGGCCCACGTTGCCCTTCTCGTCGAGGGTCTGGTTCAGGATGGCCTGGGGGACACCCGCACCGACCGAGTCGATGACGATCAGGTCGACCCCGGCCCGTGCCATCGCCGTGATGACGGTGAGGCCACGCTCCAAGGAGACCGGCTGCACCAGGTTGAACACGTCCTCGTTCTGGACGGGGATGCCGAGGGCACTGGCGTAGGACAGGTCGACGGCGTGCTCCCAGTCTACGAAGCCCACGTAGCCACCGTTCTCGATGGTCTTGTTGGCGACTTCCAGGGCCATCGTCGTCTTACCCGCCGCTTCCTGACCGTACAGGTTGACGATCTTCCCCCTGGGGAACCCAGGACAGGGCATGACGCCCCAGCGGTTCGCACGGCCTCCGATGAGCCAGTCGATCACGATGGAGCCGGAGGGGAGGTGCGGGAGGGACTCCTTGAGCTTGCTTTCGTCCACCTCCACGTAGGAGTCGTCATCCTTGAGGATGCCGCTGACAGCCCCACGGGCTGCACTCAAAGGGCTGCGCTTCCGCTTGGTGCCCACTTCAGTCTTCTTTCTAGTCGCCATCTTGTAGTCCCTCCTGTGACCATCGGAAGAAACGCTCGTCCTCCCGGTGGAGTATCCCTTTGAAAACGGTGTCCCCGGCCTTCTTGCCCCGTGTGAACGTGTGGATCTGCGTGAACTGCTTCCTCTCCACGGGGTTCAAGTCGTCCACCCCTATTACTCCGTCATGCAGCTTCCAGAACCTAGCAGCGGTCCAAGCAGCCCAATAACCGTCCGCCTCGTTGTGGTTCCACCGCCCCTTGCCCCCGCAGTCCGTCTTGGCGGCCTCCACCATGTCGGGCTTCATCATCTTCCAGCCCTTCGGGCGTTGCAGGGACTCTCGGGCGTGCGCCTTGATCTGCATCGGGGAGAAGAAGACCACGTCCACCTGTGCCAGCCGGAGGGCCTCACAGGTATACAGGAACAGACCGTACATCCCCTCGCTGTAGAGATCGTTGAACACCGGGTACTCAAGCCCTACACGAGTGACACCGTAGTCCACGCCGATCTGCTCAATGTGAGCACGCAGAGCGTCCCGCATGGCGATGTAGCGGTCAATGAAGAGTGTTTTTGCGGACGTTTGGAAGCGCCCACGGGCCAAACAACGGTGGGCACCCACGGCATCGCTGTCGTGGAGTGCCCACCCGTAGTTTGTCAGGGAAGGGTCGATACCGAGAACACGCATGCCACCCCCGGTGACGGGAGGTGTCTAGTCGAGCATGTCATCGACCATGGAGTCGATGTCCTCGGACGCTACCGCTGCGGCCTGTGCGACCGGGGCGCTTCCGCCACCGCCGCCGCCACCACCGGCCAGCTTCTCACGAACCTGCTCGATGGTCATCTCACGCCCGACCTCGCCCCGGATGCCCTCAACGATGCGGGCCACGTCGGCGAAGATGCTGTCGACCAGCCCCTTGGCCTTGTCGTTGCCCATCATCTTGGCGAGCAGGCTGTCCTTGCACGGGCTGAAGTCGATCTTCTGGAACTGGGTATCCGTGCAGGAGAGCGTCACGTCGTGCTGGCCGAACGGGAACTCCTTGTGGATGTGGTTCAGGCGCTTGTACTTGTCGCCGCTGAAGATCCACGGGATCACTTCCACGTCGCCAGCCGCCAGCCGGGTCTTGTCGATGGTGCCGTCCTTGAGGGTCGGCCACACGACCAGCACCGTGCCGATGCGGGTACGGGCGGGCTCTCCGGCGAGCTTGGTGAACTCGGGACCGCTGTTCACGATGTAGCCCGCGTTCGGGATGTAGTTCACCTGAGCACCCGTGAACTGGGGCGCTCCGTCCATGATGGCCAGACCGTTCTCGTCGGTCTTCTTCCACCACCCGAAGGACACCCTGTAGGTGTGACCCCCCTCGGCCTTGAAGCGCTTGGTCTTCTCGCCGATGCCGGAGTCATTCTCGCCGAAACTGAAGTCCTGGTAACCGCTCATGATACGCACCTCCTAAAGTAGTCTGGACAGGACGGGTCATCTACCGGACAGGTCCTTGTCGACTGGTTCTACTCCACGGGGGAAGGGTTGAAACCCCCCCTCAATCAATGTCCTCAAAAGAATCGAGGATGGAGTCCACGTCCAACAGATCGTCGGCGGTCTTGCCCGTGAGAGGATCCTTGAAGGAGGGGTCCGAAACGGCATCTTCGGGCATGGCGTCAAGGAAGGATTCGGCCAGGTCTGCGGGCGTGTTATCGGGCAACGCTTCCGCCGCCGAAGGGGCCTCCTCTGGCTCCACAAGCCCCCCAGATTCGTCCTCCGGCTCCACAGGGGCATCCTTGGGGGCTTCCTCTACTGTCGGCTCCACGGGCGGCGTGGGGGCCTCTGGCACAGGCTGCACCACCACCGGGGCTACAGGCTCAGGCTCCTCTGTGAGCCCACCTACCGTGGCGATCACGTCCGCCAGATCCTCTACGGCATCCTCGTCCTCTACCGGGACAGGCACCTCAACCTCCGCCCCCTCGGCATCCTCGTCATCGGATCCCAACACACGGAGCGGGATCTCGCCTTCCATATCCCCCAACATGCCGTCGATGTCGGCCAACTCCGCCGTGGCGTCCACGGGCTTGAAGTCCGGGGCCGACACCTTCTTAGATCCCCACTGTGCCCCCAACCCGATCTCCTCGTTGCAGAGGCGGATCTGATCCTTGAGCATCGAAACGGTGGACTTCAGGTCGGCCCGCTTGGCTTTCACCACAGCCATCGTCTGCGCCAGACTGATCTCGGTCAGTTCCAGTTCGTCGAAAGCCAGGATCTCGTCCCGGAGCTTCATCGAGGCTTCGGCATCACGGTCGGCCACGCTGCGACCGGCCCGGACATGAGGGTCCTCCGCCAGAAGCTGCATTTTGGCCAGTTCGATGTCCAGTTCCGCCCGCCGCTTGGCACGGGTAACCCCGTGCAGCTTCTTGGACACCCGGAGGAAGATCCGCTCCACCCGGTGCATCACCCCACGGCACTCGGCCATCTTGTTATTCAGCCGCTTCGGCCCGTAGGCCAACGGATCTGCGTCCAGGTCGACGTGCAGTTCCTTGAGTTCCCCAAAGACTTCCTCGGCGTCCTCAACCGTGAACGTCAGGAAGTCGGACGCCGCCGTAGTCATCAGTTGCCTCCGTTACCGTTCGACAACGCCTCGCTCATCAGCGAAGCGTAGTTGTGCTTGATGGCCTTCTGTGCGCCCAGACGCTGCTCCGACGTGATCGTCGATCCCGCCATGGCGTTGTCCGTTGCGGCCAGGTCCGCCTGAAGCCCCAGTACGAGGGCCGCCATCCGGGACTCCTTGAGGGTCATCCCGCTGGCACGGTTGGCCTCTGCCACGTCACCGTCCTGTGCGGACACGAGATCCGCCCCGCCCCCGGCATCGTCCTGGATCGTGTCCCAGGCCGCCGAAAAGCCCACGTAGGCATCTCCGTACCGTCCCTTGATGGAACGGGTACAGACCACCTTCGTGACCCGGAGGCCCTTCTTGATGCGGGCCAGTTCAGCCCTGAGTTCCGCTCGTGCCTTGTCTTTCGTTTCGTCAGCCATGTTGTCCTCCCTTTCGAGGGTCGTGTTCTGTTCACACCCCATCTACTCGGGGGGAACCCGGAACGTACCCACTAGGAAGCGAGAGCTTGGAGTCGCTGCTTGAAAAGCGTGTTGCGGAGGTCTTCCTTGTCGTTGAACACGGCGGAGGCCAGTGCTGTGTGCGTGCCCACTAGCACGACCCGCTTCTTGGCCCTCGTGACCGCCGTATACAAGAGGTTCCGCTGTAGCTGGTGCCTGAACCCGTCGATGAGCGGCATCACGATGACGTCGTACTCCAGGCCCTGTGCCTTGTGTACGGTACAGGCATAGGCCAGACGGATGAGGCGGGGGAGATCCTTGAACGCCACCTTCACGAACACCGGAGGCTGGCCGAAGATCTTGAGTTCCACCTCTTTGTCCTTGCGGTTAATGCGGGACACCTTGCCCACGTCACCGTTGAACACGCCCTTCTCGTAGTCGTTCTTGACGACCATGATCCGGTCGCCCTCCCGGATCACGTCACCGCCCAGACGAACCTCCTGCAACCCGATCCCCTGTGGGTTGAGGATCATCCGAATCCTGTCATTCAGATTCGTGACCCCCACGGTCCCCCCGTGACGGGGTGACAGAACCTGGAAGTTACGGCGCTGATCGTACAGCTTGGAGGCCATCTTCAGGATCGCCTCCAGCACCATCTCCTCTGACTTGAGGATCAACAGCGAGAACTCCGACCCCTGAGTGTAGGAGGGCACCTCGCCCTTGTAGATGTCGTGGGCGGCGAACACGATGTCGCTGGTCTCCTCCTGACGGAAGATCTCGACCAGGTGAACAACGGGGTACACGTCACTGGACACCAGATCCCGCAACACGTTGCCCGGTCCCACAGAGGGAAGCTGTGCGGGGTCGCCCACGAACACCAGACGGCACTGCGGGGACGTACAGGTGAGCAGCCGGTACATAAGGTGCTGGTCCACCATCGAGGACTCGTCCACGAACACAACCTCCGCCGGGTGCGGGCGCTCTACGCTGAACCCCCACTGCGAACCCTGCCCCATGTCCCCCTTCTCACCGTCCGCCTCACCCACGATGCCCGTGTACGTGGACTCCCGCTTGTCGTCAGACTTCCCTCGGGCGGAGAACGCCCGGTGGATCGTGTGGGCGGGTGCCCCGGACAGGGCGGAAAGGTTCTTGGCTGCGATCCCAGTAGGAGCGCACAGGAGGAAGGGCACGTCGGAATCCTGAAGGATGCGAACGGCGGCCCGCAGGCTGGTCGTCTTACCTGTTCCGGGCAGCCCGGTCAGGACGGACACGGGCTCTGTAAGGGCGTTGAAGATGCCCTTCTTCTGTGTGTCTGAGAGGACCATCTTGGAGGACAGGCCCCACTCCTCGATGGCGGTCTTGATGACCGTCGCCAGCCTGGGGCGCTTCATCTCAGCCTTGGCCTTCGTGTCCGGCCCCACACCCCGGAGCCGCTTGAAGTAGGTCTTCAACTCCAGCCCGCCCTTCCCGTAGGCGGCGGTCTTCCGTCGGCTGTGCAACAGCTTGGCGGACTCAGACTCCATCTCCCAGGACCAAGGCTCGTAGACCGCGACGGCCCCCGGCAGGGTTTCCCTGTCCACCACGAGATCCTTGTTGAGATGGCACTCCTTGAGGGCCGACGCTACCTGCCTGGTCGTGACACCGGGGATCAGGGCTTGGACAGTCCCCATGACTTGCCCCGTTCGCATGTAGAGGTGACCCATGCCCCGCTGTGTGCGGGCACAGTACAGGACGGCCCCGTACACCCGGTTCTCCCCGTCCATGGGAAGGCCCAGACGGATGGCGATCTCGTCGGCGGCGCTGAACTCAAAGCCCTCCAGACGCACCAGCGCCCACGGGTTCTTCGCCAGCACCTCCTCTGCCTCACCACCGAACTTGGCCCACACCTCCCGCACCTTGCTGTTGGGGACGCCGAGATCATTGAGGAAAGTGAGGGTCTTGAAGTACGCCTGCGTCGACGTCCACCGCTGGGAGATGTGCAGGGCAGTGAACTCGTCGATGCCCGGAACGACCTCCAACTGCTTGGGGTCGGACAAGGCGGCAACGAAATCCTCGCCCAAGTACTGCCGTGCAAGCAGGAGAAGGCGTGGGCCGACCCCGTTGGCGGAGAGCATCTTCTCAGCGGTGTCCGCGTCCCACCCGTTCTTCAGGATGGGGGCCTTCGTGATCGCCAGTTGCTTCCCGTGCGTCTTGTGGGTCTTCCAGTTGCCCTCAAACCCGAACCACGTCCCCACCTTGATGGGGATACCGGGGACGTGCCCCTTGACCGTGGCCTGCACGCCCTTGACGATCCCGATCTGCCCTTCCGGGGTTTCGGGAGCGTCCAGACTCATCTTCAGAATGTAGAAAGCCTGGGCCGGGTCATCGTAGATGACGGAGTGGACCCGGCCTGAAAAGTACAAAGGCAACGCTACTTCTCCTTGGTGGCGTCCTGGATCTGGCGGAGGATGTCCTGAAGGCTCTGCGCCTGTGTCCCCAGGGCCTCAACTTGGCCGAGTCCCTCCTTGGACAGCAACTCCTGCATCCGTTCGGCGTCGAACTTCGTGGCGCAGGCGATCCGGGCGTCATGCCCGGGCAGGTACATCAAAGGCAGCCGCAGTTCCGTTCCGTCGAACTGCTTGAGCCACCACGTCGCTTCCTGTGTCCAGTCGCCCTCCTTGTAGATGAGGGTCCCATCACCGTGGACGTTCAACAGGCGTTCAGGGTGCTCGTGGTGACCTGCGGGACATTCCATGCCCTCGGGCCAGTAACAGCACCCGCCGCCCCGTTTCGTAGGGTCTGGGGGCATTGGGGGGACCATGTGAACGGCTACGTGAACGAGGATGCCCTCAAACGGACGCAAGGCGTCGTCAACGTCATGGACGTTGCCCTGCTCCGTCATCCAGAGCGTGTCATCCTTCGCATAGAACTTGCCCTCTAACAGAATCGCATTGAACCCGTCCATGAGTCCCTCCTTGTCATGGAGAATACCCGAGAGCGCTGTGTTGTGGGGCTACTTGGGGGGGAGAATGGTGCAGGCTTCACCCGTGCAGAACTTGTCTTCCGAATCCTTGTCGTGGGTGTCGGCCCCGCCGAAGTCGATGGCCTTTGTGCGGGCTACCATCGAGGCGTACTGCTCCTCATCGATCTCCTGGTACGGAGCGAACTGGTAACCGTGATCCTCGTCCGCCAGGGGCAACATCGAGATACCCTTGAGCCGATCCTCAAAAGCCTCGAGTGCGGGCTTGAGATCCCGCACCTCGTCCTTCGTGAAGGTGATCGTGACGGAGACCTGGTTGTCGGCCCAGTGCTTCTGCAAGTCCTCGGCGTTCAGGTACTGCTCCCAGACCGTCACCTCCGCCTTGCCCTTCGTGAAGTGGTTCTCCCGGACGGGGAACGCCACCACGGACGTGTCGTCGGCGTAGGGGTCGGGGTGGACGTCGAATCCTGCGTCCCGTGCGGCCTGGACCAGCGGGGACGTGTTCTGCACCCGAATGTGCCGGATGTAGAACTCCGAGTGGGGGTAGTGGATACCGGGTGTCGCCCCACACAAGAGGCTGACGGTGTTGTGGGACAACACCCCATTCGCCACATATTCTTTCGTGTCAGGAACCTCGATATCAAAGGTCGGGCTATAGGAATCCGTGACATCTACCACAGGATCCAACCACAAACCCTCCCCAAAGACTCGCTCCCGTAATTCACGGGACACATACCGGAGCAAATCAGGTTCCCCCATCCGCGAAGTAATGAGCCACCTATCCCGAGAGCCCCAACCACCCGGACCCGCATTTTTCAGCTTGACATTGAAACCCACAGCTCGGCAAAGGACCAAAAGGTCTCTAGCGAAACCTTCAGACACCGTACAGATGCCCCAAGTAGAACGGTTATAGATCGCTCCATCAGCCCGCCACAAACCCGTGATGAACGCTTTGATGCTGTCTACCCCTGCGCTGCGTATGGCCAAAGGCATCTCCAAGGAGTGTGAAAAGTCCTTCAGCATATGGTTGGCTTCTAGGTAAGCCAAAAGGTGGGTCGAGTTGATGTATATACTGTGATCATCGTCCACAAGAGCATCCAACCCAAACAAACTCTTCACCGTCTGGGAAATGAAATGGACAAGGGAAGCCTCTTTCCGATTGAAAGATATCCGCAACCCCTTCTTATGGACAGAACCATCCCCATACAACATCCCGAGAAACCATGCTAACGCAGGACTCATCTCCTTCGGTTGCAGAATGCTCTTGGTATTGTGGTATGGGGCAGGGACCTGAAAAAGAGAAGGCTCTGTCTTGTTCTGGTAGTCCCCCAAAGAAACCAAAAGTTGGTCACCTACCACAATATCAGCAACCTTCTTCCAAACAACATCGCCATCAACCACCACCTGGTACTGATGAGGCAAAGAGCCCTCAAGAAGATTTCCATCCTCTGTCCGTAACTGCTTAGTAGGACCATCCCCATTCACAAAGAACTTAGTGATGTTTTTCCCAAGGGAAGTCCACCCAGAAATATCCTGCCACATCTCTCCTTGCACATCCCCCAACTCGGACAGCCTGAAAATACCCTTTTCTGTGTTTATGAGAGTGCCCTGTACTTGGCACCCAGAAGGCTTCACGGTCGTCGTCTTGACCGAGAGGCCACAGCCCAGCCACTCAGAGTAGATGCGGTCGAGGCGCTGCACGTAGTCATAGCCCTCATCGCACCAGTTCAGGAACGAGCGTCTCCCCAGCTTGGCCATCGCCTGTGTGATCCCAGACATGGAACAGCCGATGCGGCGGTTGCGCTGCATGACAGCGTTGGCCCTTGGGATGTGTGTAGGAACGAGGGTCACGGTCTTGGCGTAGAGGTACGCCATCTTGAGGGTGCGCTCGTAGTCGTCGTAGTCATCGTGGTGGGCCGGGTAGGTCTCCACGAGGTTGCAAAGCTCAAAGGACTCAAGGGATTGCTCACCGCAGGGGTTCGTACCCACGACCCGCCAGTCCTTGTTGTCCGCAGGGTGTCCCATGCGGCTGTATGCACGGGCATTCTCCAGCCAGCAGATACCAGGCTCCCCGTTCTTGGCGATGGAATCCACGATGTCCGTGTAGTCCATGCCCACGTACCCGAACACGGAGTTGTTGGACGCCCAACGGCGGTCGTTGAGGGCCTCCTCGTCCTGCTTGAGGGTCACGAAATCCTCGTCGTCGGGCTCTCCGAACATGATCTCTGCCGTCCGGCGGACGCCACCGGCCACGACGCACTTGCCGATGTAGTTGAACACATCGACGATCTGGGCTGACCCGATACGGTACGGCGTGGGAGCCTTCTTGCCCTTGAACGTCACGATCACGTTCCCGATCTTGCCCGTGGCCTCGTCGTAGTCCACGTCGAACTCAGCCCGGACGCCCTTGGGGAGCAGGATCTTCGTGATGCCCTCGACCAGTTTCTGGAGTGGGAGTGGCCCGGAGGCTACGCCCCCGAAAGTGCTGATGGCTGCCCCACGGCCCCGCACCGGCGAGTAGTCGATGACCCTCGGGTACTGGGCCTTGCCCACGAACGACTCCAGCAAGGTACGGACCAGGTCCACCCAGCCCTCCCGGCTGTCATCCACCACGTAGGGCGTGACGGACATGTCGGGGCGCTGGATACGGACAGCCCCTTTCCCTCTGGTGTCTCCACCGACACCCACGCCGAGCATCGAGAGGTCCATCAGGAAGGTGAACGGGCCGGAGAAATCTTCAGCGAGCTTGTCCGTGGACACGAAGGCGCAGTTCTGGAGGGCGGCGGAGCCCCGGCTATACACGACGTCCGTGCCCATCATCCACAGGCCACGCCCCGGTGGCGTGAACTTGAAATCGAACATGCGGCGGAACATCTCCTGCGCCGAGTTCTGGCCCTTGGCCTCATTCCACGGGAGGGCCATCCGGCGGCAGTGGATCTTCTGGATCTGGAAGCAACCCTCGACGACCCGCTTACACGTCTGCCAGAACTCCTCCGTGCCACCCTCGGGTAGCTCACGGGCGTAGGTTCGCTTGAACGTGAAATAGCCTACCGGACCCCAGTTGGGCTGCTTGCCGTGGAACTCCTCAAGGAACGAACTGGACAAGGAAAAAGCACGGACCTTTCGGTCACCGGCAGCCTGACTGAAAATCATTGTGTGACTACTCCTACGAAGACGCCTCGGGCAAGGGGGTGGCACGAGCACCACCCTGTATTAGAGGGGTGGGTTTTCATCATGGACTCCATCAGAGTAGGGCTCATAGAAGGGAAAACGAACCCCCTCCGCATCACCCTACCCACAGAAGGCCAGAAGCCGAGCAGTCAGACTCATCCAGGGGTTCAAGGCACCGGTCAAAAGGTCTCTTTCGGTGAGGGCCAGCTTGCCGATCAGAGCCTGCACGTCGCCTTGAGTCCACATGGCGGATTGTGGGGCGAGCTTGTTCTTGTAGTACCACTCGTTGATGTTCAGCCGGAGGGCGGCCTCCTTGAACCCGATCCCCTCCGCCTTCATCCTGAGCGGACCCAGCCACCTGTAGACTGTGGAGGCCAGCAACCGGCAGATGTAGATCGTGGGGTCACCCTTGTTCGTCTTCTTGATGCGGTCCAGGACCTTGGCCACCTTCACGCCATCCTTGCGGGACAGGGCGTTCGTCAGGGGCGTAGTGAGGGCCACCCCTAGAGGTGCGAGGCCACCTTTGACGTGCGTGCCGTCTATGGTGGTGGACCCGTCCAGGGAGGCCAGTTCGGCCATCTTGAGCAACTCGTAGTGGATGAGCCCCTTGTCTGTCCCGACCCTCTGGACGATCCCACTGGCGAGGGGGAACGAGATCTTCTTATCGAAGGTGTCCTTGGCCTCCATGATCACGAACTCGACGGCCAGTTCCTCACGCTTCCACGGGGACTCGGCCTCGTCGTATATCTGTTTGGCCTTCACCTCTTTCTTCAGGAACTCGGCGAACGCTTTGCCCGCCTTGGTCCGTGTGTCCAGCTTCCCGTCCACGTACAGCAACAGGACGGACTCGCCCTCATCCCGCTTCATGAACTCACGGTACAGATCGAGCTTCCCCTTGTGGGGCTTCTCTACGACCACCAGCACCGGGGCTTCGAACATCACGTCCGCCGCAGCGGCGTCCCAAATGGACATAGGGTCGGTGGCGTCAGCGTAGGACACACGCCACCCGACCTTCTCCTGATCGAGGATGGTCTTACGGAGGGCACGGCGACGGTTGAACCCGTCAGTGCCTGCGATGGCAACCAGCTTCGGGGGTGCCTTCTTCTCTTTGGCCATCAGCCCACCCCCATCAAGGCGGAGATCAACTCCGTCGGCGTCGGGTTGTAGTGCGAGGCCACCTTGCGTAGCCGTTCCCACAGCGCCCGTCTCTTGGGGCAGTCCAGGTCTGTACTGACCGCATCAGCCGACGCCTTCAAGAAGGACAGCACATCCCGGGTCTTCTTGGCGAACTTCTGGACATCAGACGGGATTAGGTGGACGTCACCGGACAGGGCGTTGTCCACCGCGACCCACGCCGTGGCCACAAGGTCTTCATCCTCGTCGGACTCGCCCGCTCCCGGCACCCACTGTTCCATGCACCGGGAGCGCACGGTAGCGGACACTGAGCCATAGTCGTAGGCCCACAGGATCGGCTGCACGACGCCTTCAGCGAACTCCTCGATCCCTTTGAGCAGGACGTCGGTCGCCTTGGCTTGTGCCTCGTCCACGGGGCCTATGACGACGCAACCGACGGAGTCATAGAGGGGGGTGTCCAACAGTAGGGCCATCGCTTCACGGGCTTCGGCGACATTCAGGGAGAAGAGGGTCTGGTCCTTCTTGGGCTTGGCCCGCTTCTCCTCTGTGTCTCCGAAATCACCTGACAGGTGACCGACCTCGATGGCCTTGCTGTATGCGGCTTGTCGGGCACCAGGCCCGTGGAGCAATATGCAGGATGCCACGCTTACCTCCTGTAAGGGAATCTTACCCGAGGAAAGCGGGCGAGGAGCCTACTGACCGATCTGGAAGATGCCCTTGCAGGTCGTACAGCGATATCTGATGAGCTTTCCGGCCCGCTCCGCCAGGTTGAAGGCTCCCCCAGCACGACCCATGGGCTTCTGTGCCCGCTGCATGATGATCTCGGCCTGGTTGCCCTCACACTTCTCACTCGCACGGCACTTGATCCAGAGCGTCTTGGGGACAGGAACCTTTTTCTTCTCGTCAGCCATTGGGGCCTCCATCCACTTCGGGGTACGTCAACTTGGGGTGCCCCTCCGGCCACACAAGGGAGTCCCCCGTGTCCATGGGGTCTGTGTCAGGCAGGACGATAGGCTCCCCGGGTGCAACAGGATCAACCAGCGTGCTGGACGACTCCGGTTCTGCATCCGGTTGTACCATACCCTGTTCCTTGAGACGGACGATCAGGGCTGCTTCGATCTTGTCGGTCACCCCCTTGTAGTCACCCTCCTCAATCAGGGCTTGGTTCAACGACACACGCAGGGACGTCGTGTCCTCTGTCACGATCTGGTAGGTCGGGTCTTCCAGCACAGGAACGACCACGTTTTGCCAGACGTACCAGATGACCTTGTAGGGGAAGTAGCCCTTGTAGGCGGGAGCTAGAGGCCCTCCAGGGGCCAACTGAACAACCACCCAACGTGCAGGAGCAGCCCTTGTAGTCCCAGGGAAGTCCGCATGAGCACGGCTTAACAGGATATGCAGGCAGCCCACAGCCATCTTGCGGGTGTCGAAGCGTTCGTACTCTGATGTCCTGATCGTCACAGCACCCTCCTACAGAGGTCCCGTAGACACAGAATACCGAGGCCGGGGTCTAAACTTGAAACTATTGGGGTGGAACTTTGGCGGAGAGGCAAACTTGGGAGTTTTTAATACACGTCGCCCAAGCCCCACTAGGGGTAACCTGCGCTGGATTTTCCGGCTGCCGTTGCAGTCGCTACTACGTTGACGAGAACAAGCACTGGAATCTTAACCGCTATCCCTACTCATCATCCGGTCGTCCTACGGACGCCCTTTTCTCTCATCATGGTCCTGAGAGTCAGGGTCATTCTACCGCAGTCCGTGATGGGCTACCCGGGGTCAGGTGCGTTCCTCGTTACACCTGAAGGCTCCCATCCAGGCCCTCTCCCATACGGAAAGGGCAAACCTCAAATCACCTTCACCATCGAGGGGACCAAGGAGTCCCGCAGATGACGAGGTTCGACATGTTCAAAGAACAGACCGTCCTGTGGGGGCGCTCTCAAAGCTCAATGGCTTCCCCTCCGGTTACCCGGATACCTGCCAAGTCATTAGGACTATGACTCTCTGCCTCCAGTGGCTTTCCACGATCCCCAAGGGGACCAGTACTCAACGGCACCGGAGCGGCAACAGTACGTCTCATTTTCAGAGATCAGGTCGGTCGGTCGAACCAAGTACAAAGGGTAGTCGCCGTTAGGGCACGACGTCAAGGAAACAGAGGGGGCTGTAAGGGGGCAGGATGAGTGGGGTTCAGGAAACCGGGACGCTGTCGGGCCTTTCGGCGACATGACGGTGGACGACTTTCTCGATGATGCTGCCGTCCATCCACCGGGTGGTGACGTGCTCGACCATGTCCCTGTCGGCCTTCTTCTTTTTACGGTTCCGGTTGCGGGGGAGGATGATGGACAGCGGGTTGCCGTCCTTGAGCTTGGTCAGGTCGGGCTTGACGATCTCGTCGAACAATTCCTCGGCCTGTAGGCGCTTCTTGATCTCCTTGAGGAGGCTCTTGTCGGCCCACAGTTCCTTGAAGAACGCCGCCCAAGCGGCCTTCCAGTAGTTCACGGAGAAGCTGCCGGGTGAGATGTTCGCCCAATCGGCCATCTGGTTCCTCTGCACGAAGCGGCCCTTCTCGGCCTGCTCCAGCCAGTACAGCATGGCGGGGGACCAGTCCCGGTTGTTGGTAAACGCCTTCTTCATCAAGGCACGGAACTTCTTGCCCAACGGGTCACCCATCTTACGGTAGGTGATGGCTGACAGGAACTCATGCGGGGTGCTGTATTCGGGCTCCGGCTCATCACTCGGGGCAGCGAACTCGTAGTCCTTGCCGTCCTCGTCCGTGGGCATCTCCTGTTCGGGAGGGGCGTCACGCTTGAGGGTAATGAGCTTCTGCTTGATCCACGAGGCGATGACACCCTTGCCGACCATGACAGGGGACTCCTTGCCGGACAGGATCCCGCTCTTCAAGGTCTTGCCTGCTGACCGGGGGATCGGCGTGGCCGCCTTGTCCTCCTTCGTCAACGACTGGCCCATCAGGGTCAGATTGATGAGTTCGTCCGCCTCGACCGGCAGGCCCATCGACGAGATGGTACGGGCCACGTTGGCCTCGACCGCCTCATACATGCGGGTGTAGCCGGTGGAGAACCACTCGGGGTCTACTGTGGCCTTCTCAAACGCCGCCTGTGCCAGAGGAAGGCCGCGCTTGCCCTTCTTCCACCAGATGCCGTCCTTGACGTTGGCCGCACCCTCTAGCGTCTGGAGGCGAAGCATGATGTCGTACTCACGGCGCATGGCACCGGACGCACCGGACACCCAGCGGGAGGCCACCCTGTGTGTCAGCTTGTCCGTATCGGTGACCGCAGCGGCCTCACGGGATGCTAGATCCCGGGCAACACGGTTGAGGGCCACCAGGTCTCTTTTCAATGTGTTCAGCGTCATGCTGGCTTCCTTTCAGCACTGTCTACCACGACACCAGTATAGAACGAACACCGAGCGACGTGCAAGTTCTTGTTATCATTCCAGAATCTAGGATGGCGTTTTCCTTGACAGGCAACAGGAGCGTGGTACATTCAAGGCACAGGCCACCACCGCAACCTGCTCGTAAGAAAGCCCGTTCAAGTTGGTGGTCGAAACCCAGCCAAGGCTCATGCTCGAAAGAGCGATTGCCTAAGGAGGAACCCCGGATGACCAATGTGAATCCCTGTCTCCCGTCTCCCCAACAGTTCACGCCCCACCTGATCAAGCAGCTAGGCAAGGCCACCGACTTCAAAAGCGGGATTCTGGTCTCTAGTGCGGACATCCTCCCCGACGTGATCCGTGACGCCGGGTACGACCCGGACAACCTCAGTCAGTACGGCGACCCGAAGGACGGCTGGCAGCGCCCCGGTCGGGACAAGCCCAACGGCTTCGACCGGCGCATCTGGTACTCGTACCGTCGCCTCCACTGGCGTTCCCAGAATCCGATGGTCTTGACCGGCCACCGTGGCAAGTGGGGACTCACCGATGCAGGGGTAGCCCTCGCCGAGAAGCTGTGCCCCCGTCCCCTCCCCGCTCCGTCCCCCGCCCTATTCCACGAACCCATCCTCAAGGCGCTGGGTCAGGCCACCGACTACGAGCCTGACCCCTTGAGTTTCAAGGAGATTCTCCCGGACGTGTTCCAGGTTCTGGGGTACGACTTGGCGGCCCTCCCTCGTGGCTGGGACGTGAAGACTTCCAATGGCACCCTGCTGGCCCCGGAGCGTGCCCGTTGGGCCATGAAGAACCTCTGTGACCGGGCCATCCCCTACGTGGAAAAGGCCGGACACGGCAAGTGGCGGCTGACCACCGCAGGGATCGAGGAGGCCCGCCGCCTCACCGGAGCCAAGAAGGCCAACCTCACGGGCGAGTTCCTGGGTCAGCGGATCAAGGAGACCGGCGGCCACCAGGGCGACCTGATGAAGATGATGGCCGGTGCCGTGGCGAAGAAGCTCCCTATCTCAGCCCGCACGAACCGGGTCGAGGACCACGTCCAGAACTGTCTCCTGCGGTTGATCCAGCGTGACAGCCTGAGAGAGCGGATTCTGGCAGGCAAGAAGATCCCCGACTCCCTGCTGTCCACCTACGCTGTCCGGGCCGGTTACACGGACATCCGGGACGAGGGGAAAGACCCCGTCGCACGGGAACTGTACGGGGCACGGACTCAGTCGGAGCGTCAGCACGGCGTCGTTACGGCTCCCATGTCCGACCCCCGGATCGTGTGGCAGCGTGGCGATGACGGGCACGCAGGCGAAATGATGGACATCGCCTCTGAACCCTTGGACGCCCCCAACGCCGTAGACGACTGGATCCAGTTCGAAGGGATCATGGAGCGGATCGAGGACATCGTGCGGGAGAAGAAGCCGAAGGCGTGGATGCGCTACGTCGGCATCATCCGCATGCGGGTCTGTGGGTTCACCGTCAAGGAGATCGCTCACGAGGAGGGCGTCAGCCCCCACCGTGCGGCTTCTATCGTGGCGGAGGCCCGCCGCTGTGTGAAAGAGGCTGGTTCGGATTCCCTGTTGATGTGCTAGACGAGGGACCGCATGTCGTAGGCCCCGTGTTCGGGGAGGCGCTGGTCATCGACCAGTAGACGTTCGGCGAACATCGTGACGATGCCCCTCACGTCATCCATCTTGAAACCTTCCGCCAGCAAGATGTCGGCGAAGAGTTGCGTGTTGGCGTTGACCGCCTTGGACCACAAGGCGGCTCCCCGTAGCCCATCGATGTATTCCTGCCACTCGGCCATGGTTTCGGGTAAGCGGTCGCCCATTAGACTCCCCTCACCCGGCCCACGTAGGGCGAAGTCATGAGTTCCATGATGTCCTGGTTCAGCCTGGTCTTGGAGGACTCGTGACGGGCAAGGCCCTCCCACTCACCGCCCAGGTCCAGTCCCTGTGCCTCCCGCATGATGGCGTTGAACACGTCAGCGTCCATCTCCTGGAAGTACCTGCGGATCTCGTCCAGCGTGCCATCAAGTTCCGTCTGAGCCTCCGGGGTGTTCGGGTCGTAGACTGCGTCGATGGTGATCTCGTCGACCGGCTGGTCTTGCCCCTGACGCCACGCCCTCGCTGTCCGCTGCTTCATGGACTCAGAGTTCCAACCGTCCCGGTCGAGGTGAATGACCGTGTCGAAGGCCTGGAGGTTGTGCCCGTACTGATAGGTCGGGCCGTACAACGCCAACGTCCTGATCCGCCTGTCGGGCGTGATGATCTCCTTGAGGACGAACTGTTGCCAGTTGTCGGCCTTGTAATGGACGTTGTCGGGGCCCGCAGGGAGCAGGGGGTGCCTACGGTACGTCTTCTTATGGAAAGGCAGCGTGTGCGTTGTTACGCCCCCTGTCTCGGCGAGTACCTGGTCACGCTTCTCCGGCTTCATCTTGGCCAGGAGGTCCCTCGGCATCTCAAACGTGATCTTCTGGATAGGGGCGTCCCCGTCCATGAAGTGGATCTCGTCTTTGAGGGCTACAGCGTGCCAGCCGGTGATCTTCTTCGCCATGTGACGGGCCGCCGACCAGATGAGCCTGGTGTCGTCCGTGAACAGGAGGGCACGGCTGGCTCCGTCCGTGGCATCGACCTTGTCCCGGATGACCTCTTCGGCCACCAGGAGCTTCGGACTCTGGATGTGTTCGGCCTCCGCCTCCAACTCCTCCGGGGAGAACCTGGTAGCCCAGACCTTGAGTGCCCTCTTGAACTGGTGCGGGAGCGGGATCGGGTCCCCCAACTTGTCCGGGTAGGGGAGCGTCTCCGTCCGCATCATGTGGGCGATGTCCGTCAGGGCGATCTCGGGGTGGTTCGCCAGGTCGTTGAGCAGCTTGACGACGGGCTTGAACGCCTTGCCGAAGATGCGCTCTACGTCGGGATGGCGGCCTGAGATCCCCGCTTTCTCCCTGTCTTTGAACCTGGTGGCGAGCCCTTTCATCATGTAGGCGAACTGGTCGGTGACCGCCCTGTAGGCGTCTTCCACCTGGGGCGGCATCACGGCGACCATGTTCTCAGCCTGGAGGGGGGGTAGCTCGTCCCCTGTGTTCCGCTTATCGGCGTAGTAGATGTTCCGCTTTACCCATGTGTGCAGGTCCCTGCGGACGAGGGGGTCGGTCTTCACCCCAACGATGCGGCCACCGATGGTCTCACAGAACCGCTCCTTGAACCGCCGCATCTCCTTGCGGTTGTCCTTGGCCTCAATGGAGGGGCCGTTCAGGGGCGTGTTGTTCGTGATCGCTGTCAGGACGTAGGCGTCCATGGGGCGCTTGTCCATAGGGCTGGCGGTCAGGCAGATCTTGCGGGGGTGCCACAGGTCCAGGGCTGCCGACGCAGCGCCTGCCTCCCTGTTCCGCATCTTGTGGGCCTCGTCGAAGTAGATGGCCACGTAGAGGGCCGTGTTCCACCGACGACGCTTCCAGTACTTAGCGATGTGGGAGGGCGGCTTGCCTGTCTTGGACGACCCGGAGAACTCTGAGTACGAGATGATGTCTACCCGTGCCCGGAGTTCCTTGGAGTCCGAGATGAACGCCCGGATCTCTTTCGGGAGGTTGCCCTTGAGGGCAGGCGGGCACACGAAGAGGAACCGTCCGTTAGTCTGGATCTCTTTGCCGTCGGGCCGGGTGTAGGAGGCATCCTCGTCGGCCAGCCCGTCCCGGATGAGCTTCTGCATCCCTGCGATGGCGATGAGGGTCTTACCCACGCCCGTCTCCGGTGCCAGAACCCCGTTCCCGCCGTTGGCGTCCATCCAGGCCAGTGCCTGCTTCTGGATCACGTTCAGGTCGAAGGGCTTGATGAGGCCCGTCTCCCTGTCCGTCTTGCGGGTCACGAAGCCGCCAAGGTTGCCCGCAGTGTAATTGGTAAGGTTATCCTCCGCCGTGGCCGCCTCTGCGTTGGAGAGGTCCTTGTAGTAGGACTTGACCAGTTCCAGGGCGGACGCTGACAGCGACATCCCTTGGAGGGTCTCCATGACGACGCCGAAGTCCTTGGGGTCGAGGTAGAAGGCTGCCGCACGGCTGCCCTCCACCTTCTCGTGGGTGATGCTTGGGATGCACCCTCGCTTGCGGCCCACGTTGCAGGCCAGTTCCTTGAGGGCGTTCCTGAGCACCGTGTAGTCCTTGGACCCGGGCACCTTCAAGAAGAGCTTCTGTGACTTCTGGCGGAGCTTGCGGCCTTTGAACGTCCGCACCGTGGTCACGTCGGCCACAGTCACGTAGGGCTCCCTGTCAGCGGGATCGATGCGGACGGGGACCTTACCGCCGTGCCCCGTGGTGGCGCTGTACGTGTAGGCCGTGCCTTCAATGAGGCGGCCCTGTGAGTTCACCATGTCGTCGAGGTAGACGCCCTTGAACCGCCCGGACACGATGACCGGGTGGTACTGAGCCTCTGTGTCACCGTCCTCGTCCACGATGAAGGTGGGCTTCTGCTTGACCGGGAAGATGCGGGTTAGACGTCCCTGTTTGGCCTTGTCATCTGTAAGGGACACCCACTCCATCTCACCCAGAAGCTGGTCAGTGTCGTTGGGGTCCAACCGGAGGAGATCCCGAACAGGGACCTCCGTGCGGGTGGGGATGAGCGCCATCTTCTTGCGGGCCTCTGCGTTCTCCCGGCGCTTGGTGACATACTCATCCTGAGTCAGGACGTCGCCATCCCGGTCGAATATGAGCTTCTCGCCAGTCTCCTGGTTGATCCCGTACTGGACGGGGCGGCCCATGATGAAGCCCGTCTCAGGTTCCAGGCCCTGACGGGTGATGAGTACTTTGACGCCCTCATCGATCTCGGCCAGCGTGGCATTGTACTTTTTGGTTAGGGCGTAGGCTTCGGGATCGTTGTCCCGCAGCTTCTCTACGCTCTCCTGCTTCCCTGTCATCCTGCGGATGATCCCCCAACGCCTCGGGCCGTAGGGGCGGGCCTTGATGTAGACCTCTTTGTCCCGTGCCACGGCGACGAACAGCGGGACGAACAACTCCGTGATCTTGCGCCAGGTCGTGTTGTCCTCTGTCCGGCCCATTAGGAGCCGCCCGAGGAGCATGTTCATCTCCGGGCGGATCTCAGCGATCTGATTGGCGATGGCCGGAGAGACGTTGCGTCCGTCTACGGGGGAGGTGATCTGAAGGAGCCGGTTGGCGGCCCGCATGAACATCCTGCGGATGTCGTCCGGGACATCTTCGCCCATCTCGATCCTCTTGAGGAGGATGTAGAACTCGAAGAACGGCAAACCCCTGGGGGTAAACGCCTTGCGGAGCTTCAGCCACACGGACTGAGGGACCAGGGACTCCGCTTTCTTGAGTTCTTTCTCCAGGTCAACGGCTTCTTCAACCGCCCGCCGGAGGATCTGATCTGTCGCTGTCACGGCACCTCCTACTCGTCGTGGGACAGCCAACCGGCCACGGTCGAAGGTGCGGTTGCGGCGACCTTCGTGTTGGCCTCCGGGTAGCTGGCGTGGAGGAGCCGTGCGTAATGACACTTGGCCTCCTTGCTGTGCTGCTTGAGGAAGCCCGTGTAGAGGGCGTGCTTGGCCGCACGGCGGACGTGCATGTCGGAGGCTACGTGCCCTGCGGCCTCACGGAGTTGCGTGCAGGCGGACAGGCCGAGGCTGGCAGTCTTCGTGGGGAACCCGTACAGCCCGTAGGACCTCACCCCGGCCCGCTTGGCCTGAAGGATCACGTCCCGGCTGTCCGTTGCGATGTGGGGCCACGAGGCTTCGTCGTCGTTGTAGGAGGCGACCTTGGGGGCCATTTCCTTGAGGGCGGTCAGGATGATGCGGGCGGAGGAGCTTTTGGCCCGCTTGGCGTGCATGGCCAGGAACTGCGCCACCCTCTCATCCTTGCGGTAGGCGTTCTTGGCGATGAGGAGGGCACGCTTGGCGATCTTGCGGGTTGCGGACTCACAGTCGGCCTGAACCCGCTTGGTGTAGCCGTAAAGGCCAGACGGGGCCGCTGCTGTCTTGACCAGGGCGGCCATGCGCTCTTCCAGACCGGGGATCATAGAACCTTCGGGTTTGGGCTCCTCTTCGTCGGTGAACACTTCGCCTTCGGTCCACGAACCTTCAGGGTCGACCTCACCGGGCTTCCAGTCGGCCATCCTCTCCAGTTCCTTCATCGCCGTGCTACCCAGCTTGACACGAGTTCGCTTGGCCACTTGCATCAGGTGCTTCACGAAGTCTTCTACGGCCCACATCTTAGCTCCATTCAGGTCTGGTGTATGAACACCGGACCCAAACGGGCTCTCTACAGCGTAGGAACGCGGTCCTGTGAGATGAATGGGATACGTGTCCATGATGCGGTCAACGATCTCTTGCCAGTCTACGGACCATCGAAGTGGGTTGGACGCTGCTGCTGTGCGTCCCTTGACCCCACCCTTCTGAGGACCGAGGTTCCATTCCCAGACAGGATTGATCCAACCCTGCTTGATACGGTAATCCTGCTCCTTGGCGTCTACGTACTCGGGAGGCACCAACCAAACGGCGAGCCAGTCTTTCCCGTCCCCTTTCTTCTGCTTGATGACCTTCTTGGCCTCTGCGGGCTTCATCTTGACGTGCTTACTGTCCTTCGCACGGCGGCCCCAGTACTCACCCTCGGTGTTCTTGGCGGCTGTGAGCAGAGCAGCCATTTTCCCCAGGGTTTCCATCGCAAGGTTGTGCATCACATGCTTGCCGTCCTTCTCCGCTAACATGACGGTGACGTCGGAGGCCATCTTGCCCGAACCCTTGAGCTTGGATATGACATTGGAAGGGACCTTGGAGGAGGCGGTCTCTTTCCATGCGGTGCTCGCCCACTGGCTGTCGATGATGTAGCTCTTCGCCTTGTTGGGTACTTTGCGGCCCGCATCTTGGTGGACAACGACGCCTTTCATTTTGCCGTTCTTCATCCGCTCGATGGCGTAGAACCACGACCCCTCGATGTCACTGGACACCTTCGTGGAGTGGTAGAGCTTACCCTCTTCCATCGAGGAGGCCATCTTCTCTAGAGAGGCGGTAGCGAGCCTGATGCGGTACTTCTTCAGGGCTTCCCGGAGAGGGTAGATCGTCGTTTGGTCGAGGCGGTTGTGGAACACCAGGGAGTCGAAGAGTTCCTTGCCGGTCTTGATCAGGACGCTGTACCCCAGCGACTGGACCTTGTCCAAAAATGTCCGGGCATCCTTCGGGTTGAAGGGGCCATATGCATCGCCCTCATCCACAGCCCAGACGTAATGCTTCCTGGGGTCGATGCCGTATTCTTCCGGGCGGGGCTTCTTAGCGGCCTTCTTGAGCAGGTCGCCGTACTCTTCGTTCATGGCTTCCCACTTGTCGGCGGCCTCGGGGTTGCCGTGGTCACGGAGGTACTTGGCCACGTCTACAGACTCGCCCTCAGTGAACCTGGCGGCGAGATCCCGGAGTTCCTGCATCGCGTTCTTCATCTGATCACTCCTTGCAGACTTGGCGACGGACTTCATCACCGTCTCCAACTTCTTCGTGAAATCGGCCAGCGCCCATGCCACCGCCTTGTCTTTGGTGGCTGACCCGTAACAATGGCCATCAAGGTTCACCCGGTACAATCCGTTCCCTGTGGGGGTCAGGTCGTAGGTGAGCAGGATGCGTTCGGCGATCTCCCGCCAGCTTACGGACCATGTGAGGGGCTTGACGGCCATTACTGGCTCCTCTTGAGGTACAGGTGGGCCACACGGGCGGCCATCCTGGGGCGTTGTTTGATTTGGAAGACCGTCACGTCGAGGTCTGGGGTCACTGACAGTACCCGGACCCCTGTGTTGTTGATGGGGTTCAGGTATTCCCCTGCCTTGAAAGAGACACGCCACACACCGGCCCCGTAGCTGTTGCCTGCATAGACGAAGGCGGTCGTGCTGTGTTTCCTCGCGTGGAAACCAGCCGACATCAATGCCCCCTCAAAATCACCTTTGCTACGGGAACGGAGCAATTTCCTTTCGGCTCGTTGCTTCAATGCAGCCGTCATCTTGGGGTCTGGTTTACCAGAGGAGAGGGAAAGCTGACTGGCCATCCGGGGGCTCTCGGGCCGCTGTGGTACTGCATCACCCTGTTCATGGATGAGCTTGTTCTGTAGTTGTCGCATCACGTCAGTTCCTCCAGCGATGGGCTCACCGTACCCGTGTTCGATCTCGTTTGGGTAGATGTCCTTGCCATCTGGGTTCCCCTTGTAGCCTGCCTCTTTGGAAGCGGCGAGGCGCCCCTTATGGTCCTTGTTGAGGATCTTGCCCGCCTTAAGCGCCAAGAAAGCGTTTTGACGATGCATCCCCTGCTTCACGAGGTGCTTCATCGCTTCCTTCTCAGTCATGTACTGGAGGAGTTGGGCGGCCCGGTTCATGTCCTTCTCGTCGATCCGGGCCAGCTTCTCCAACAGGGACGCCTCACGCTCCACCATCGGCTTCTTGTGCTTGGGCTTGCGGCTCCGCCCTTTGGACACGTCGCGGTCGCGGTTGTGGTGAGCGCCTGCGGCTCCGCCCGGCTTCCCGTGGCGTGCAGCGCCGGGGTCACGAGGGGCCTTGTTTTTCACTTTGACCTGCATGAGGGTCTTGGCCGTCTTCATCTTCTTGGCCTTGGCGATGGCTTCACCCCGGTCGGGATATCCCCCGACCACGCCGCCGTGCTCGTTGAAGATTTTGAACTGCTCAGGCTGGCCACGGTAGGGGCTCTTCGAGGGCTTCTTCGAGACGAAGAACTTGGTGCCCTTCACGGGCTCAGCGTCGGCGGGCACCTTGCTGGCGACCATCTGGCGACCCTCGGGGGACACCTCACGCTCGACGGCCATCGCGGGCCGACGCACGAGGTAGTTCGGCCACTTCTCGTACCACTTGCCGTAGAACTCGGCCTTGGGAACGATGCGGACGGTCTCATCGGGGTCCGGGATGTTGGGGTCGGCCACGTAGACGTTGAGGTCCTCGTCCACGTCGAACACCACAGAGGCGTGGGACCAGTCCCGGCCTTCGGGGTTCCAAGCGATCATCACGGGGACGCCCCGGTCAGTCCACTTCTTCAACTGCTGGACGGTAGCTGGAACGGTGAGGGTAGCCCGCATGCCGTAGTGCTGGGCCGCGGCCAGGGCTTCCTCCCAGGCGGCACCCTGCATGGGCTTGGCACCCATGACCCGGTTCACCTCGTCCTCGTTCGTGTCGACCCCGTTGGCCTTGAGGCACATCATCATGGAGCAACTCATGCACGAAAATTGAGTGCGTTGCCTTACAGGGGTCACGTTTGCTTTGGCCTCACGCTGCATGACAGACACTCCTGTAAGACGGGATCCCGAACATGACACGAGCACGTCGGACAGTTTCTTTGCTCACCCCTAAACGAGCTGCAAGTGCCGGGTCGGGCATCTTTCCGAGAGGCTCATGAGTCCAGTCCCGCTTCTTTTTCTTGTAGGGGGCAATCCCAAAGATGTTTCTCCATCGGGACACCGTCGTCTGTCCGACACCCAGACGAGATGCAAGATCCATGTCCGTCATTTTCCCGAGAGGTTGTCCTGACCAATTAACACCTCCTGAGATGATGTCCCGTGTCATTTCAGGCGAACCTTTGGGCTTGAAAGATTCCAGGTCATTGGGGTAGATGACCTGCACATGCCACCCCTGCGACTTGTAGAAGGAGACCTTGACAGCGAGCCTCTCCCGGTACCTGTCCCCAAAAGTTCGGCTTTCGATGAACCCTGCGTACTCAACTACGGTGTTTCCCACCACCCAATCAGCCACGTAGGGGCCGATTGGGACTTGGAATTGATGTGCAATGTCCTGTTCATGCCAAAAAAGATCGATGAGGGCTTCTGGGTAGCTTTGTGCAGCCTCCCCCTCAGTGGTGATGAACCTTGACTGGAAGGGGCATATGCCTTTCTGGTTACGATGCCGTGAAACCGTGGGCTCGGACACTCCAAGCTCCTTTGCCAGCACAGCATCTGGAAAACCACCAAGAGGAACATCATCCCACACCACATTTACATACCGTGACGTGAAGGGCGGGATGCCTCTTCGATTGCGGGCATTACAGACCACAGGACGGGCGACCTTATACATGCGAGCCACATCACCATCAGACAATTTGCCCAAAGGGGCATCGTCCCAGTTGATCCCTTTAGTGCAGGTGTACTGAGTCCGCTGGCGGACGGGGTCTACGGCTGCTGCGGCTTGCTTGTTCACCCTCGATCCCTCCATGCCTTGTCCACGATCTGCGGGACCTTCCGTTGCCGGAGGTTCGCCACAGCGTCATCCAACCCGGCGGCGGAAAGGGCCTTGAACAGTTGGGCCAGCACCTCGGGGGCGTTGTACTTGTTGAAGGCGGTCTTCTTGGTGCGCCAGCCGGGGGTCACCATGTCGGCCAGGGAAGCGCAGAAGGCACCAGGGTCGTCGAACTTCCCGTCCATCTCCTTGATGCACTTCGTAACCTTGTGCTTCACGTCCCCGGTCAGGGACGACCAGAACTTCTTGACGCTCTCCTGCGTCCAGCCCTTCGGGAGCTTGTCCCAGCCCTTGGCCTGCCGGTGGAGAGCAAGCAGGAAACGTCGTGCATCTTCGTCCTGTGCGGCAGTCCGAAGAACGGCGTCGTCGAGCGTACTCGCCATCTTGAACAGTTTGCCTTGGGGCATAGTGACCTCCAGAGAGTCCCGTAGAGCGCTCTACCTATGCCTCGTCATAGGACGATCATTGAACCCAAGGGTATGGTAGGAGAGTCCCTCGGGCTCTACGGAAGGGTGCAGATGAGATACGATTTTTTGATACAGAAGATCGCCCGGTTTTCGGGTGTCCCCGCTGAACAGGTACGGGCAGTCATGTTCTGCCTGCCAGACGCACTCCTGTCCTTGGAAGAGGATGATTCCGTCCGAACCCCCTTGGGCGTGTTCCGAACACACCGCACGAAGTCTCGAGTAGTTGTCCCGCCGATGGGCCGACCGGAAGACGGAGTCGTCGTGCCGTCGTCGTTGGTTATTCGTTTGAAGGGGGGAGTACGGTTGAGGAAAGGCTAATTGACGTCGAAGGGTTCTTCTGCGGCTTCCGCTGCTACCTCGACGCCAACATCCAACCCAACGTCCACGCCGTCCGCTAGTCCCTCGCCCCACCCACGCTTGAGTCCGAGCTTGTAGCCCAACTCCATGGCCTCCTGCGGGTCTGTGGGGGTCTCTACGTCAGGCGGATCCTCATCGTTGAGGCCCCGGAACTTCCTGAACAGGACCGGGCGTTTGATCGCCAGTGCAGCACTCGACTTGGTCATCACATCACCTCTCCTGCATAGGATACCCGAAACTTGACGGGCGAGCACCTAGCGACCGATCTGTTTCAGGGCCATGTGCAGGACTTCCTTCGACATGTCCGTGCCGTTCTTCTCGATGATGGAGTTGACGACATGACGGAGGGTTTCGGCCACCTTGCGCTCCAACGCCTCACGGGTTTTCTCGTCCCCATCCTTGTACTTGGTGAGGAAATCCTTGTCCCCGGTCAACTGTGCCAGCGTGGACAGGTACGCCTCACGGCGCAGGGCTTCGATCAGCAGTCCGTAAGCGATGGCCTGTGTGCCATGCCCCAGCATGCCCTTCGACACCCGTTCGTCCCCGGCGTCCTGTAGGTTGTGGGAGGAGTAGATCATCCCGTTCGGGTTCTGGCAGATCCGTACCTCAACCACGATGGTTTTGTGTTCGTTGTTCGTGCCCTTGAGCTTCAGTTCTGCGGGCGGTGTCAGTCCGGGATCAGCTTGATCGACCATTCGCTCTCCCTCTGTCGGCGCTCCCACCTCTTGTAACCCTTCCCGAGGCGTGCCAGCACCCAACAGGGGAGGAAGATGAGCAGGAACAGGCCGATAGCCTTGCCGAATATGACAAGGGCTCCGAGTGTCAAACCAAGTGCTTCCATTTCCCACCTCCTACTTCTTCAACCCGTGAAAACACTGGGCTAAGCCTTGCCAACGGAGCACTCGACCGTCAGCAGAGTTACAGCAACGGACACGGCGGCACGTACCACCTCAACCGCTACTGCTGTGGGGTCTACTATCTTGGGGTCCTGTGACAGGTCCCTTACTTGTCCGGTGCGGGCGTCTAGTCCGCCCCACGGAGAATCGTGTTCAGCGATCTGGTGCAGGACAGCGTGAGGGTCGAGGCCCGCGTTACCAGCTAACATCAGTGCGGGGGCCTGGAGGGCTTTGCGGAGAATGTCGCCCCCTGTGCCCCGTGCTTCCCCTGTGAGCGCTTCGGCGGCCCGGAGGTACACTGTGCCGCCACCGGGAACCAGGCCCTCTCTGAGGGCCGCCCTGACGGCTCCAAAGGCGTCTTCCACACGGGCACGGCGTTCCTTCATAGCGGACTCGGTGATGCCGCCCACCCGTAGGATCACGAAGCCGTCGGCGAGCTTGGCCTTGCGCTCCTTGATCCTGTCCAGGTCGAACTCAGAGGTGGTAGTGCGCTCCAAGCCCTCCAGTTCCCGGATGCGTGCGTCACGGGCTGCCTGCTTGTCCGGCTCATCATAGCCTTCCAACAGGGAGGACTTCATGCCGACGGTCGCACGGCGCAAGGAGCCGAACCACTCCGGCTGCCACTTCCTAACGCTCTGGCCCGCCTCCGGGTCAATGAACACGGCCCCAGCCATGGCGGCGATGTCCTTCAGGTACTCGACCTTCTGGACGTGGACGCCCGGAGCCAGCACCGGGTAAGCCGTGACGTTCGACGCCTTGATGTTCATGCCGATGGTCATGTTGACCATCCCGCTGAACGAGGGGGCGAAGATCAGCAGCGGGTTGTTGGGCCACTGGGAGGCTTCCTCCAACAGGGAGACCACGTCTGTCACCTGGTGGATGGGCTGGTTGACCACCGCCACGAGGGCACCTTCCAACTTGAGGGCACCCTCTGGGCCTTGGAAGTGGTGGGAGGCTAGGCGGGCGTCACACTCGAAGCCGTCCTTGTACTCCAACACGGTCTCCGTGCCATAGCCGTCCTCGATGGAGATCGTCCCGTCCTTGCCGACGGCCATGGCACCTTCAGCGAGGCACCGGGCCACGTCATCGTCTCCGTTGCTGGCGATGCGGGCTACGTGATCCAGGTCCTTCTGGTTGTCGGCCCGGACGGACATCTCACGGATGGCCTCGATGGCTCTCTCGGAGGCGGTTTGCAACTCGTTGCAAACCGTCCTCGGTTCCACCCCGGCCACGATCCGCTTGTGGCCTTCCCGAAGGAGGGCGGCGCTGACGATGGCGGCGGTGGTTGTTCCGTCCCCGCACTTATCATTCAGGGCTATGCAGGAGTACTTAAGGATGTCCGCCCCGAGAGCCCTCGGGCCTTCCAACTGGATCTCCCTCGCCACTGTGACCCCATCTTTCGTGGGGAGAAGCCCTGCGAATCTATCTAACAAGGCGATACGCCCATGTGGACCGTAGGTGACGGCAACCGCACGGGCCAGTGCGAGGGCTCCTTCGAGGAGGGGGTTGCGGGCGGTGAGTCCGTGCCTGATATGTTTCGGCGTGCTCTTCATGCCTCATTCTACCCGATAGCGTGGGACATGAGGGCTAGGGCTTGTTCTTGCCCGTGTACTTGAACTTTGGCTGCCGGGGGACACAGGGCTCATCGAGGGAGGGTGCGGAGGTCCACCAGTTCTTCTTCGACACGTCGCTCCACCACTTCGGTTCCTCTGGGGACCGGAACAGGGTGCCGTCGAAGTCATAGAGGTGAAGCTCAGGCATTGACCAGGATCCCCGTGATGATGGGCTGGAACTTGGGATTCTGGAGACTGAAGGCGACCAGCCGTCGGCGCATCACCTTGTCTTGCGGTGCCCTACAGCAACCCATGAGGGCTTTCTTGTACTCTCTGAACTCCGGGTGTTGCTTCATAGCGGCCAGTACCCTCGGGGCCAGTCGTTTCATGACAGATACGCCAGCACCTCATAGCTGTCCTTGGCCATCTTAGTGAACGAAATGACCAGCACCGAGTTGGAAATCGACTCAGGGGAGAACGGGTCCTCTGAGTTCGAATAGGCCAGGTCCGCCCGGATCGTCCCGCTGTCCCCGTTGAACAGGTGGGACGACACGACGTCGTCCAGTTCGATCTCGAACTTGGCGAGGATGTCCAACGCCTTGGAGTACCCGTGTTGGGGCTTCCTGAACCGCCCGTTGCCATCCAGGCCTGCCCGCTTGAACAACGGAATGACGGCCCGCTTGAACTTGGGGTCCATCCGCTTGGAGGCCACACGAACACGCTTGAGGCTGATGTAGGCTTTCTCAAGGTCCTCGATCTTGTTCACGACATGCTGCACAGGGCCGTACACGTCAGCCAGGGACTCGTAGCCCTCTGCCCCGTGTCCCGGAGGGGGTGTTCCCCTCCCTGTCCAGAGGAAGACCACGTCCTTCATCCGCAGGAGCGATGTCCCGATGGCCTTGACGCCCATGTCGAACTGTTTGCGGTCTTCGCTGGCGGCTCTCTTAATATACCGGGCTGCTACCCGGTTCGTGTGCTTGCTCATGCGGGCCTCCATGTCCTACTGGAGTAGCCTCATAACGAATCTACCGGCAAGGGGCTTAGGCCCTTCCTGTTCTGTGTGGACGGACGTGAAGCCCCCCTGTGGGGATCTTCGTGAGAAAAGCCTTGACAGGAGCCCAAAGGGCCTCTAGCGTCAGGGGCGAACAGGAGAGACCGAGATGCAGACCTTATTTACAACCTTCAGCTTGCGGACGCACGTCAGCCTTACCGGCTGGTCGTATCTGTCCACGAGTGCGCCGGAGGGTGTAACGGGGTAAGCACAACATCTGCTGACCTTGGAAGCCCGCCCGGACACACCCGGAGCGGGCTTTTTGCGTTTAGGGCCTCTGCCACAGGGCGGCGGCCAGAGGGTCTTTGACAATTGAATAGTAGGTCTTCGGTGCTGGGAGTTGCCCAGCTTCCAGCACCGTTCTTTGCTGCTGTGGCGGAATGGTAGACGCGCTTGGTTCAGGTCCAAGTGTCCTTCGGGGCGTGAAGGTTCGACTCCTTTCAGCAGCACTTTGGGTCGTTGGGCTCCCCCTCGGGGGATAGCGCAGCCGCTTGTACAGCGGTTGGTCGTGGATAAACGTCTGCGGGGTGGCAACGCCCCAGGAAGACGATAAGAGCGACCCGGTCCAATTCACGGAGGGGCAAGCAGATCGGTGACTGCACCCGGTTGCTAACCGGACGAGCCTTAATCGGCCTTGAGGGTTCGACTCCCTCTCCCTCCGCCTCTGGATGATACGGTCAAGCTGGTGCTTGCGCTGGGCTGTAACCCCGGTCCGCTGACGCGGCAGCAAGGTTCGATTCCTTGATCATCCACTTTCATACGCCGGGATGGCGTAACTGGTAGCCGCATCCGGTTTAAGCCCGGATATCCTTGAGGCGTGGGGGTTCGAGTCCCCCCTCTGGCACCTACTTGGGCTATAAGGTTCCATTAGGGACACAGGAGGACCCCATGGATCTTAAAAGCGAACTGGTCAGACTGGCCCATGAAGTACCTGAAACCCGCAAGCACATCCTGCCCCTTCTGCGGAAAGAGGCGGCAACGGGTGACCTTATCGGTCTGTTCCACAAGGCATTCTTCCAGTGGATGAAGAAGGTCGGCAAGGCCACGCAGGCCGACCATGTGGGCGAGATTTACAGGAAGGGGATGACTGTGGAGATCGCTTTCCCGAATCTCCCCTCCCCCAGCCAGTCCTCGACTCCGGGTGAGGACCACGTCATCGCGTACTTCACCCCCGACTTCCAACGCAACCAGGTACAGTGGTGGGTGTTCGTCTATGTAGAGGAAAAGGGGATCGAGGACGAGGAAACCAGCACGCACTCCATGTCGATGACCTCCTTCGCCTCCATGTCCCCCCGTGACATCCTGAAGATGGTCAACGCCCAAGCCCTCAAGTTCATTCGCTAGCAAAGCCCCGGTTCGATTCCCCGCACATTCTTGTAGAGGTGGCTCTGGGTAAGCGGGTTGGTCTCCAAAACCGACCGTCGGGTGGGTTCGATTCCCACTACCTCTGCCTTCTGCCAAGGTAGCTCAGGTAGGTAGAGCACTCGGGTGAAATCCGGGGTGTCGGCGGTTCGATCCCGCCCCTTGGCACTGATCGGTATAGTTCCCCGGACAACAAGGGGGAACGACATGGGCAAGCATGACAAGTGGTCGGAGAAGGACAAGCTGAAGAGGCTGCCGAACCCCGACCCAGACGGGTACGAGATCAGGATGGAGATCCCGGAGTTGACGTTCATGGGCGTCAAACAGCAACCGGACTTCGGTCACCTGACGTTGGTCTTCTACCCGGCGGACTGGATCATCGAACTGAAGGCACTCAAGGAGTACGTGGTGGCCTTCAGGTCCAAGGTGATCTCCTACGAACGCCTCATCAACGTCATCTACGAGGATCTCGTGGCGGTCTATGAACCGGCCCGGTTGCGCCTCGTAGCGGACCTCCGGCCCCGTGGCGGGATCTCGTCCCGCCTGGTCATCGACTCGGACTGGGGGTGCAGGGGCGGCAAGGAGGAGTTCGGGGACTGGAAACGCATGGAGGGGTAGCTCAGAGGTAGAGCAGGGGACTGAAAATCCCCGTGTCGGTGGTTCGATTCCACCCCTTTCCACTTTGGAGGAGCGGTTGAAGTTGGAGAGTCACGCCAGACTGTAAATCTGGTCCGCGTTGCGGTGAGTGGGTTCGAATCCCACCTCCTCCACCAACTTACTTGCCAGAGTGGCGGAATGGTAGACGCGGTCGGTTCAAAACCGTCTGTCCTTGAGGCGTGGGGGTTCGAGTCCCCCCTCTGGCACCATGACCACTGAGGGCACGCACTACCCCGCAAGGGATGTGAGGAAGCTCGGGACACCACTGCTGAAGGAAGGAGGCCGTAGGCCGTTCGCACTTCCGAGGGTGCAACCCAAACAGGAACGTGGTATCTTTGGCCTATGAAATTGGACCCTTCCATGAAAGGTACCCCTTATTCTGCGCTACACGGTAAGAGCGGTGTCTATGCCATCAGAAGTAGGGCTTCGGGGAAGCTCTACATCGGGTCCGCAGTGGATCTCTACAAGAGGTTCTCAGCACATGGGAGGCTTCTTCGAAAAGGCACCCACCATAACACCCCCTTACAACGAGCCTTTGCCAAGAGGGGTGAAGAGGACATTTGCTTCTTTGTGCTTGTTCAGGCGGCCCACGACAAGCTCTTGGAGAAGGAACAGGAGTGGTTGGACAAGACCCCGAAAGCCAAGAAGTACAACATCCTCCCAGAAGCAGGCAACAGCCTGGGTTACAAGCATACAGAAGAAACGAAGCAAGCCCTGTCACTTTTGCAGCGGGGCAATAAGAACGCTGTGGGATCGGGTGGTCGGAAGGCTTCCCCAACGGAAGCGGAAAAGGCGGCGATCAGCCGCACTAAGAAGAAGCAGCCCTACCCCAAAGTCCGTTCTCCTGACGGGGCTGAACACGAAGTGACCCCGTCCCTCAATCTGTTCTGCCAACGTCACGGCCTTACACGCCAAGGAATGCAGAAGCTCTTTTCAGGGCAACGCTCTCGGCATCGGGGTTGGGCCAAGAGCGGGTGAGCAGCGCTATGCGGACGGGTAGGGGCCACTAGATGAATGTGTCCATAAAACAGGATCCCGGCTACGGGTGGTCATCCTTTGCGACCGTGGTGAAACGGTAGACACGCCGGTTCCGGTTGCTAGCCTATACCGTAAGCTGTGTATGGGACGACGTTACACAAAAGAGATCCTAGCCCCACTTGTTCAACAGAACACTTCCATGGCGGGCGTGCTTCGAGATTTGGGGGTGAAACAGGCGGGCGGGACACAAACGCACATCACCCGTAAGGTACGGGAATACGGACTCGACACAGTCCATTTCCACGGTCAAGGATCCAACAAGGGAACAGCCCATAAGGGAGGCCCGGGAAAGACTCCGTGGCTAACTACCCTGTCAAAGAAGGACACAGGGAGGCGTACCGCAGCGTACCGCTTACGGAGGGCTCTCCTTGACAGTGGGCGGCCCTATGCGTGCGAATCTTGTGGGATCGAGGGAGTGTGGGTCGGGAAACCCCTCATGCTACAGGTGGACCACATCAACCGAGACTGGTTAGACAACCGCCCTGAAAACTTACGATTCCTGTGCCCTAACTGCCACTCCCAACAACCTGGGTGGTGTAATAGCAAAGGGTTGACCTCCGTGACCAAACAAGAAAAAGGCTGAGTGGCGGAACGGTAGACGCACCCGTTTTAGAGGCGGGCGCTTAGGGCGTGTGGGTTCGACTCCCACCTCAGCCACTTAGAATCCGGTGCCTTTGAGGCGTGGGGGTTCGACTCCCCCCGGTCGCACTTTGCCGATGTAGCTCAATGGTAGAGCAGCCGTTTCGTAAGCGGCAGGTTGTCGGTTCGATTCCGACCTTCGGCTCTTTGCTAGCGTGGCTCAACGGTAGAGCACCTGATTTGCCCAGTTAGCTCAAGTGGCAGAGCAGCGGATTTGTAACCCGCTGACATCGGTTCGACTCCGGTACTGGGCTCTTGTCTGATTCAAGCATGCCAACGTAGCTCCAACGGTAGAGCACTTGCATGGTAAGCAAGGGGTTACGGGTTCGATTCCCGTCGTTGGCTCTATGGGGGAGTGGTCAAAAGTCACGCTACTCGTTGTGACGACCTTATCCTGACCCCGGTCGGGAACTCTGTTGCGACTTCAGCAAGGTATAGACATCTGCCTGTAAAGCAGACCGCCCGAGAGGGCATTGTAGGTTCGATTCCTACCTCCCCCACCTTTGCGCTCGTAGCTCAGTGGATAGAGTCCCGGCCTCCGAAGCCGGTGGTCCCCGGTTCAAGTCCGGGCGAGCGCTCCATGGAAGGGCAAGCAGATGGGCGACTGCACTGGTTTCGAAAACCAGCGAGCCTTAACCGGCCTTCGGGGTTCGACTCCCCGTCCTTCCGCCAAAGGCACCCCAGCCGGGGCTGTAGATCAGGGGTGTCCAAGACCACAGAGAAGCAGCACTTCTGGGAGGAGTGGGCGGCCAGCGGTAACCAACCCGTGGTTCCCTACGTGCTGGGGTGCTTTCTATGCTGTCGTGATGGAATGGTAGACATGCGGGTCTGAGAGGCCCGTGCCCTTGAGGTGTGTGGGTTCGAGTCCCACCGGCAGCACTCATGCGACCGTGGCGGAATGGTAGACGCGCTGGCTTGAGGGGCCAGTGTCAACAATGACTGGCGTGAGGGTTCGAATCCCTCCGGTCGCACTTTGGAAGGGCAAGCCAATTGGTGATGGCAGCCGCTTGGAAAGTGGTCGAGCGTGATGAGCGCCTTGGGGGTTCGACTCCCCCTCCTTCCGCCAACGAAGACCTACTGTTCAACTTGGAAGCGCCAGCCGACGTGGCGACGGCACCTGTCTTGAAAACAGGCGAGCTTTACGGCCTTGAGGGTTCGACTCCCTCCGCTTCCGCCTACCGTGTCCCCGGCCTGCGGGGCAGGTTCTTCGGCTTCACGGCCTTCTCCGCCCCCAGCGCCTTCGCTACCTCGTCAGGGTCAATGCGCTTTGTATCGCATCCCTTCGTCCCACACCGGCACGTCTTGAGCGTGTCGACGGCCTCTCGGTCGTCCGGCTCTTCGATCCAGATCTGAACCATCCTGATCCCGGCCTGCTTGCGGGTGCAGTTATGGACAACAGCCGCAGCCTCCAGCACGGTGGCCGCCTCGTAGGTGTTCTCAGGGAACCCCGGCTCCGGGAGTGACTTCTCGGTGAAACAGTCGACGGTGAACTTGGACATGTGGGCTCCCTCCTACCCCCATTGTACCGGGGGCAAGAGGGAGAAGGATGGGATTATCCGTTCCAGCCGCTCGGGGCGGGGCAACCGTCCATGGACGCAGGGAACGCCTGGGGCGCTTCCGGTCCCGACTTGGGCTTGAGGGGCACGCCCCACGTCTCCAGCCGCTCACGGGTGGCGTAGCGCAGCGTGCAGACGAGTACCGGGGCGTCCGTGGCCTTGGTGAACGTGGTCTCGGTCGTGTGGAAAGAGACCTCGTGGCCGTACTTCGTGCCGACGTCCCGGAGGATGCCCCTGCTGGGTGCCTCGTCCTCGAAGCTGGCCGACGCCGCTGCCACCGAACACTCGGTGGAGCAGAGGCTGTCCTCGACGAAGTCCATGCTCCTCTCACCGATGGTGTTACACCCGTAGTCTACGGACTGGCCGCCTGCACCCTTCGTGGCGCTGCCGATGCCCTTGGAGGCGCTACGGCTGCGGCTGTGGCTACTGAGGGTGTTGTTACTACCCAGGAGGCTGCGGGTGCCCCACGGGTTGCCGTAGGTGTTGCCGTAGTTGTGGTGGTGATGGTGGTGAACCTCTAAAAAGTGAGGGGATCAGAGATCGTAGACGTTGCCTTCACGGGCGAAGTCGACCCGGCCCCGGAACATCGCCCCAAGGGCATAGTCCTGTGCGTGGGCTTCCATCTCCCGGAGCTTGTCGTCGTCGTGCTTGGGGTCGTGGTGGTGGATGAGGCAGAACTTGGCGTCGGAGTCCTTGGCCTGTTCGATGCAGGATTCAGGGGAACCGTGGCCGAAGCCTTGCTGCATGCCCTGAAGCTGCTGCTCCGTGTAGGCACCGTCCAGAACCATCAGGTCGGCGTTGTGGCCCAGCTTGGAGACCTTCTGGTTCGGGAACCGCAAGGGTTCCATGTCGTAGCAGAACGCCGCCTTCTTGCCCTCGTACTCGATGACCCAGCCGAGGCAGCCGTTCGGGTGCTCCAGCGGGACGGTCGTGATCTTGATCCAGTTCTCCGGGCCGCCAACGGGCCTGTCGCCCACCGTACTGGGGCCGTGGGGGAACAGGGTGGCCTCGTCTTGCTCCTGACCCCTGTGCCATTCGTGGGCGTACCAGAACGCCTCGCTGAACTGGCGGTCATGGCTCTGGTACTCCTTGTGGGCCGGGAGAGACTCGTGGGCCACCGGGAAGTGCGGGTTGGACTGCTGATGGGACAGCATCGTCTCCACGACCGTCTTGGGGTGCGAGCCGTCCGCCAGCCGTTCCCCGCCCTCGTGACCGGAAGGCCGGAGACCGTGGAAGTGGAACGTGTTGTGGGCCAAGTAGAACGGGGTGCAGAACGGGAGCCCTTGGATGTGGTCCCAGTGGTAGTGCGTCAACAGGACGATGAAGTGCTGATGGGGGAACTCCTGTTCCACCCAACGCTTCATCAGTTCGTCCCCCAGGATGGAAACCCCAGAACCGCACCCGACGATGATCTTGAAAGGCCCTGCCTCGATGAAGAAGCAGTTGGTGTTGCCGCCAAACTCCACGGTGCTGAAGTCCTTACGGGACGGGGCCGGAAGCGAACCTCGGGAACCGAAGCATGTGATCTTCATGTGCGTCCTCCTCATCCACTCTACCCCGTGAGCCTACGCCATGCACCTACACGAAGTAGGCTTAGAGGATCCTTCTATTGGGTTGATGGTATAGAAGGACACGCTGTTCTTTGAAAACTTGGGGGTGTACTGGTTTCGACTGGGGTGTACGAGGCTAAACGTTCGTTCCGAGTGCTGTCGGGCGTTACAGACGGCAAAGGCTTAATTGCCAACGAGACCCTTCCGATGCAGGCGGCAGCGTAGTCGAAAGACTGTGCTGGTGCTTCATTCTCACGTCAGAGCACCCGATTCGGGGCGTGAGGTTACAGCAGAAACGGGTTGGCGTTCAGGATAGCGGGCAGGCGGCTACCTGAAGGCGATGACTAACAGCAGCATGTGCGTTGAGGATCGAAGCACCTTGCCCGTGCGGGATAAACACGGGAAATGAGCGTAGTGCGTTGGCGTAGGCATCTTAGGACCGGGGTTCGATTCCCCGCACCTCCACCAAGTGCTTGAAAGCCGGACAGCGATGTCCGGCTTTCCTCGTTAGAGGAGCCTCAAGTGGCCGGTGATAGGGTCGATCACGTCTGGAAAATCCGGCCCGATGCAGACCGCAGTGTTCGTAGGTACGCCGTGGAACTCAGTGTCCCCGGCGTCGGTGCAGAGGAAACAGGCGATCCCGGCCCGCAGGGCCGTACCGTATAGGTCGAGGAGTTCCTGCTCGGTCTCCACCCCGACCACGATCTTGGTGAACTTGCCGGAGAGCCACAGCTTGACGGCTTCCCAATTCCACCCTGTGTGTCCGGGGCCGATCACGAAGGTGCCGTCCCCGACCTCTGTGCAGTGATCCAGAATCCCGCCCAAGGAGGCGTGCGCTCCCTGTGCGACCATCTTGCCCTTCCGCATGCCGAGGTCGGTGCGGAGGATGATGATCTGTTTCGGCCAGCCTCGATCAGTCATGGTGCCACCGTACCTTGTCCCCTTCCTCGTCCTGCTCCCAGATCCCCATCGCAACAAGGCCACAGATCATGTGGTACAGGAAGTCGCCGGTCGGGTTGGCGGACCAGAAGACCCACTTCAGGTCGGTCTGGAAGCTGGCGTCGGGATCAAACATCCCCATCGACCTGCCCAACAGGTAGGCGGCCCCGTCCAGATCCTCCCAGTTCCGCAGCCCCATCATCAGTTCGGCCTGAGAGAGCTTGGGGAACTTGTTCATCGGGAACTCAAGCATCAGGGTACTCCAGCCCAAGGGCGGTCATGTAGACTCTCATGAATTGCCTGCCCCGTTCAAGGGTGAAGGACGGCCAAGGCACACCCTGTACGGTAGCGGCCTCCGGTGAGGTGCCCTCCTTGGAGGCGAACACACGCCCGAGGAACGTCCCGTCGGCGGCGATGTACTCCCACACGTACAGGCGCTTGGAGCTTGTCCAACAGAAGTCCTGCTTGCCGAGGCGCTCCTTGTGGAAGGCTACGCTGGACAGCCCGGAGGCGTGCCGTGCCCTCATCACAATGTCCATGCAGGCCAGTAGTTCGGTGCTGTAAGAGGTGAGGTTCCAGAGGGGGGTCGAGGGTTTGTCCATCATGTGGCGGAGCTTGGATCCCCGCACGTAGAGACGGCCTTGGGCGTCGTACCGGGTGACGTTGCCGTCCGGGTCGTTCACGATGAGGCCGCCGCAGTTCTTGGCTACCCTTTTGAGCCCGTCGCCCATTACCCCTCGTTGGCCATCGCTGCGGCCTTCTCGGTTGCCGCCTGATGGCAATCGTCCCGTTCTTCGTCGGTGAGCACAACGGTTTCCTTCGTGTCCGTCCGGGTGACGGACAAGGGGATCAAGACCGCCGTGTCATCACAGATGAAGTTGTCCTCCGGGTACTTTACCTCGTACACCGCCTCGATGACGGGCGCACTGGCATCAGGCGTCTGGCGTTCGAACATGACCCGGATCAGTCGTCGCTTGTCTGCCGCCCGTTCGTAGGTGGCTCGCATCAACTACTCCGTCGGGCGGGTTGCCACGCCGGTCACGGTCATCGTCACGCCCTTGGCCTTGGCGGTCTTCTTGACCGGGGTGCGGGGCAGTTCGTTGATGACCTGCGTCTTGATGGCTTCCTCGGCCTCGGCCACGCCGAACTCTTCGAGCAGGATGGCGGCGGCGGGCTTGTCCAGCGTGAGGGCCTCGGTCATGGCGTCCTTGATCATGGCGAGGGCGTCCTTGCGGGTCGCACCCATGCGCTTGGTCAGGAGGGCCAGCGTCGGCAGGAGGGGGATCGAGCACGTCGGCGCTCGGTCGGTGTCGTGGCCCACGGCCAACTCGTCCACTTCCAGCGTGAGGTTGATCACGAGACCCTTCGTCTTCGTGTCGGGGGAGGCCGAGTCCTTGGCGTCGCCCTGGGCCTTGGCGACCTGCTTGAGGCCGTCCTTGATGCCGGTCTCGATGGCCAGCCGAACTTCGGGGGTGAGGATGGTGTCCATTTCGTGCTCCTTGTAAGCGTCCTTCAGGGGCCTTTCGGCCCGTTCACCTTCTCTACACAAGAACGGCCAGCCCTAAGCCCACCTCAAACGGTAAACGACTGCCGCCTCTTGATTTCAGCCATGATTGCCTTGTGTGCCCGTTCCCAATCCGCCCGGTTCATCAGCCGCAAGGAAAAGAACATGGGCATCCCGTTCACGGAGCGGGGAGCGCACTTGTCGAACCAATCCCAGACGCAGCCGATGTCCTCGGCGTACCGCATGTTTGCGGCACCCTCGGCCTCGCTCCTGCGGGCGTTGACCAGTTCCCACTTGGCCAGCTTGGCCTTGTACTCGGCCATCAAAGGTTCCCGGCTGGTGTGGTAGTCGGCGACCGCTTTATCGTGGTCCGCCGTGATCTGTTTGATCTGGTCGAACACACCCGCACAAGCCGCCTCCCAAGCAGCGAGGGTCTCTTCCTTGTACGCCTGCATCAGCTTGTCGTTGGCGTGCCGGATGACCTCGTTCTGCCGCTTGATCTTGCCCTCGTACTCGGCCCGTGCGTTGTCCGGGGCCTGTTGCCAGCCGATCCGCTGTTCGATGTCGGACATGGCCTCCGGGTCGAGGATCACCTCTTCCTGAAGCTCCGGTGGTTCGGGCTTCGGAGGGTCGGTCGGCAGCTTTGGCATCTTGGGCGGGTCACTCTCAGGCTCCTCCGGCTCCTTGCCCGGTTCGGGCGGCAGGAATCCACGGGCCTCAATCTTCGCCCGCTTCTTGTCGGAGATGCTGAGTGCCCCCATCGCAAGCAGGGGGAAGCAGAGGCTCATGTCCTGTGCGGAACGGACGTCCTTGTCCGTCCAGATCTGCCGGTTGCAGACTCCCATGACAAACGCTTTCAGTTCGTCCTGTGGGTAAGATCCGATCCGCAGGCGGAACCGTCCGAGAGCCTTGTGGCCTAACTTGCGGAGGGCCAGCTTCTCATCCCACGTCAGCAGTTCCTTGTCGTGGTCGGGCCAGAGGACAGGGATGTCCTCCAAAGCCTTGAAGGCTTCCTCTACGCTGGAACCCTTGGGGACGAGGAACTCACACGCCTGCTTGCGGGCACGGACACGGAGGCCCTCCAGTTCCCATACCCACCAGCGACCCTTGCCCTTCGTCACGAGGGTTTGCGGGCCGAGGTACACCTTGAGATCCCGAACGAAGTCGTCCGAGTTCTCACGGATCCCCATGAGGGACTTCACCTTCTTGGCAAGGTGCTCCCGGATCAGGGCCTGTACGACTGGGTCCTTGGAGACGGACTGGATCAGGATGTGGGTGTCAGCTTCCATACATACCCAACCCGTCTGGAAGAAGGGCTAAGCCCTAGCCCTTGTCTTTGTAGACCATGCCCCGGCGTCCCGTGCGGGCATCGACCAGTTCGTTCATCTTGGCGACGAGCCCCTTGGGGATCTCGGGGATCTTGTCGGAGTAGACCGAGTCCACGAACAGGGCCTCGACGTACTTGGCTCCGTAGCCCATCCCAACCCCGACGACGTGGATGTTGGCCTGCTTGGCGAGGCGGATCTGCCGCTTGATCACGGCCTCGTGCCCGTAGTTGGGGCAACCGTCCGTGACTACGAACACGAAGCGGTGAGCTTCGCTCCGCAGGGAGATGGCGTTGAGGGCGTACTGGATCCCGTCGGACATCGGGGTGCCGCCAGTGGCCCTCGTGTTGGCGAAGCGCCACTTCACGGTGCGGAATCCTTCGTGCCACTGCTTGAAGATGTCGTAGATGACGCCCTCATGGCGGTGGTACAGGCGGTTCTTGACGTCCTCGTCCGGGTCAGTCCGGTAGTCGTTGTACCGCCCTCCCCGACGCCCGTCCCTGAATCCCAAGGCCAGTGTCGGGCAGTTGAGGGCGTCCAGAGGCTCCGTGATGGCGATCATGATCCGGGCGGCGTCGGCCAGCCACCCGCTCATCGAACCGGACTCGTCCACGACAACCGCTGCCGCCATCGACATGTCCGTCTGCAAGCCCTTGCGGTAGTAGGGACGCTTCGGCATCTCCCCGCCCCGCAGGCACGCCTTGGAGTCCACGAGGTAGCGGGTGGACAGGTTGCGCCCGTGCTGTACGCCATGAACAGTGCTGGTCATCTCCAGTGCCCGGACGATGTTCCGCAGGCGGGCTCTCGTGTAGGCGGACTCGGACGTAACGGACTTGACCAGCTTCGTGGCTTCGGCCATGTCGTGTTCCCGGCCCCGGCCCGAATGAGGAACCAGCAGCGCTTCATCGAGGCCCGGATTGTAGGGCTTCCACGGGGCCTCGCCGGTCTCCGTGTCCGAGTCTTCCTTGTCCTCGGCAGCGTTGACCGCATTCTCCAGCGCCTTGTTGTTGTCGAGGGCGTGGGTGTCCTTGCCGGACTGTGCGTCGTTCAACGCCTGCTCGGCGACGTCCTCCCACTTGTGATCGTTGCCTGCGTGGGGGCCTTGGGCGTGGTGGTGCCCCCCGGCCCCGCCCGACTGGTCGCTCCCGTCCGGGCCTATGTCCGGCTGGTCGATGCCTTGGTGCTGGCTGGCGCTTCCCTGATTGGCTCCCTGTCCGGCCTTGCCGTCCTTGCCCTCGTCGTCCCCGTCCCCGTCTCCGTCACCACCATCGCCACCGGCAGCATCGCCATCCTTGTCGCTGCCGTCCTTGGAACCGTCGCCGTCTTCGTCACCCTCATCGCCGTCTTTCCCAGACCCGGAGCCGTCCCCGTCGTCATCGCCGTCTTCGTCTCCACCGGAGCCGGACGAACCGTCGCCGTCCTCGTCCCCGTCAGACTTGCCACCGGACGAACCGGAGCCACCCTGACCGTCACCGGCCTCACCTTCGCCCCCACCGTCGCCTTCATCGTCGAAGTCGTCCTCGTCGAAGCCTTCGAACTTGGGGCCGGGTGCGGACTTCTTGCCCGCCTGCTTGTCCTTCTTGTCCTTGGCCTTATCGGCGGCAGACTTCTTCTTGACGTCGACCTCTTCCTGATGGCCACAGGCCGTGCAGGTAGCGAGGCCCTTGCCCCGAACCTTGCCTCCCTTGCCGTCTGAGAGGGGCCGTACAACGATCTTGGAGGCGGGTGCGCCACAACCGGGGCACGTTTGCATCCCGTCGCCGTGCTGCCCGTCCTGGGCCTTGTCGTCGGACTCGTCCATACCGCCCAACTCCCCGATCTTGGCAACGACGTCCATCGCCAGTCGGATGCACCCGAGATCGTCCTTGGCGGACAGATCGATGGTGTCCTGAAGCATCGGGGTCAGCGGGCCGGTCATCACAAGGTCGACGGCATCCGGGTTGTCCGTCTTGTACTCGGCGAAGGCTTCACGCTGGCGCTCGGTGTTGTACCCAAGACCCACGTCACGGAACGCCCGGACGATCACAGACAAGGCTCCCGGCTTGCCCCCGTGGGAGCGCACCTGTTCGACGCCTGCGGCCTCCTTGTCGAGGATGAAGTCCTGCAAGTCGGCCAGCTTCGTGTGCGAACCCTCGTAGTCCTCACGGCCCCGGCGCTCGATGCGTATGTCCTCGATGATGTTGTTCCACTCTTGGAGGGCCTTGTGGAGCCCACTCCAGTCCTTCACCAGCGCCCAACGGGGCAGGATGAAGTTCACGCACTCCTTCACCTGTAGTGGTCTGCGGCAGGAGTACTTCGTGTGGAACGCCTCGTGGTACGCCCCGCCGGTCAGGCCAAGGGCTACCTTGAGGGGCAGCTTGTCGGGTGTGTTGGCAATGACGATGCACCGCTCCGGGGCGGTCATGTTGTTGGCCTTGGAGACCCAGTCGGCTACGTCCTTCGCTGTGGGGGTGCAGCCCCTGTTCTTCCCGGCCCACTGGCACATCTCGGACACGAGCGCCCGTGCAGTCCAGCGGTCAAGGTTGTAGAACATGGATCCCCGGCTGAGAACGGGAGGAGCCTGACGGCCCAGGACACCGATCACGGAGGCCCTGTGGGTTCGTCGGTAGCGGTCTCCCCTTACAACGGGGGTGAGTTCCTGTTTCGCTGCTGGCTTGGCCATGTCACCTCACGGGGCGCAAGTTACCACCCGGTGACCATTCTACCCGGAACGAGAAAAGCCTAAGCCCACGCTTCGGGGGGCTTAGCGAAAGGGGGCAACGGGTAGAAGGGGCAGACGGACGAGAAACCCTACTCACCGAGAGGGGCAAGTGACGGATAGCAAGACCAAGCCTGATGGGCTCAAGTGCCGGATCTGCGGTCACGTAGAGCAGGACTTCCTGGGGGACCACCTCTTGGAAGCCCACGGCATGACAGCATCAAAGTACCTCGACACGTACCCGGATGCGGGCACCGTCAGCCAGCGGCTCCATGCCCGCTTCCAGCAGACTGTGAACCCCCGCAAGCGGGCGCACCCGCCCAAGCCCACCTCCCTGAAGGTGAAGTTTGGGCGGATCGAGTTCCCGGTTAACGTGGACGTGCCAGTGGAAAACTGCCTCCCCATGCCGGACCATTACCGGATCCCCCGGTACGGACTGCTCGGGGAGGACGTGGAGCACGCTGTCGTGTCCCTGTTCTTCAAGCGGTCGATCTACGTGTGGGGGCTTCCCGGTAGCGGGAAGGACGCCCTGTTCCACGCTTGGAGCAACCTGACCCGCACCCCGGCGATGATCCGGCAGGTGAAACCGGGCACGGACATCGAGGCGTGGTTCTTCAGCCGTGGGTTCACAGAGGCGGGCACGCATTGGGAAGAGGGCGAGGCCCTCAAGGCCCTGCGTGACGGGTTCGTCACCCCTACCGGACGACGCATCCCTTACATGATGCTGGTCACTGACTTCGACCGGGCCGACCGGGAACAGGCCGAACACCTCCGCCTCATCACGGACTCCATCCAAGGCCGCATCGACGGCCCCGCTGGCAAGGTCTACCCGGTACTCCCCGGCACGCTGGTCGCCGCTACAGGCAACACGGCGGGTTCGGGCGACGAACGTGGGCGTATGATCTCGGCCAACCCCATCGACGCCTCCCTGCTCGACCGCTTTGAGAAGGTCTTCCAGTTCCGCTGGATGGACTGGCGGGACGAGGAGTCCATTGTCCGGGCCAAGTTCCCGGTGCTGGCACAGCGGGTCGGAGACACCCTGTTCGAGAAGATGGGCAAGGTGACGAAGTCGCTCCGTGAGGCCATCCTCGACGGCGAACTGTACGGCGAGTTCTCCCACCGTGGCCTGTGCTCGATCCTGATGCACGCAGAGGACATGCTGGAGTGCAACGGCTCTGCCAAGGTGCCGAAGAACCTGTTGAAGCTGGCCTCCCGTTCGTGGCTCGACCGGCTACCCGACGAGGAGAACCGGGAATCGGCGATCAAGATCATGGATCCCCACATCTCCATGCTGGACGTTGGCAAGGCTCCTCCGGGATCCACTGTCGGCGGGTTCAAGGGGGGCCGATAGGATGAGAGGCACACCCAAGCACACCGTTAGCGCCAAGAGCTTCGTTAGCCCGCTGCTCCTGACTCTGGGGAAGCTCTCCGGGTTCAAGCCGGACGTCCCCGTCCAAAGCGAGGCCACCTACGATCCGACCTGTGTGGACATGGGCATCACCATCGACCAGTTCGGAAAGCCCGCAGGGGTCAACGCTTTCAGCACCGTGCGTTGGATGCAGGCGGCGTTCAAGACCCTCATCGCAGAGGGTTGGGCCGCCCGTGAAGGCCGGGGTACGTGGAAGCTGACCCCGGATGGAGTAATCAAGGCACAGTCCCTACGGGATGCCAAGTCCTCGGAGGACAGCGTGGACGGTGACAAAACTCAGGTAGCCTCGATGCCCTTGCCGGTGTCCCCCGGACACGACGAGGGCAACGATTACCACGACGACGCCTACATTCGGGGGCTGGCCATCGAGCAGACGCCCTGTTACGGGGCGTACTCGGACAAGTCGGACGTATGCACCGACTGTGCGGTGAAGAACCGCTGCCTCAACGCCATGGCGGCTCACCTGTCCCGGCTGTCCACCCTGTTGGCCAAAGAGGACATCGACGCCGCTGCCGCCAAGCAGGTACAGCCCTCGACCGTCGTGGGGCCTGCCGTGAAGCCCTCAAAGCCCGCCGCCCGACCGGCGACGAGTGGTGCCACGAGCATGTCGGGTGAAACGCAACGAATCACCTGTCAGCAGAAGGCCATCTGCAAGAAGTGCGGTAACGTGGTGTCGAAGGGTGAGGATGCTGTCTGGATTCGCTCGGCGAATGCGTCACAAGGCCCACCCGGCATCTACCACGTTCACTGCTACGAGGAAGATTGATGCCCACGCCGAAAACTGCCGACCTGATCACGGTTATCCGTACCATCGAAGACCTCCGCCGTGCCCTGCCCAGCCTCCTCACCGCCATGCCGGACGAGGAGGCTGTGGCCTTGGGGCACAAGCTGGCGGGCATCTCCAAAGAGGCCGGGGAAGCCTTGGAACCCATCAAGGGCAAGCTGCGTGAACTGGCCGTACAGGCCCGTGCGGGAGATCCCGGCGCAGAGCACTTCGATGGGAACGACGGCTCCCGCTGTACGGTCTCGATCCCCAAGCCCAACACGGTCGTTCGCAAGGACGCCGACATGGACGGCTTGAAGGGGATTCTGGGAGATGACTTCGACCGCTTCTTCGACACGGTCGTGACCTACAAGGCCCGTGATACCCTCGCTACCCGTGTCGCCGGGGCTGATCAAGCCAAGCGGGATGCCGTCCTTGAAGCGGTGGACGTGAAAGAGGGCACCCCTCGGGTGTACTTCAAGTAGCGGATCCGGCTTAGCCCCTTCCTGTTCCGTGTGGGATCCCTGAATAGGAGGAGCCCATGACTGAACGAGTACTCCCCAACTGCACCTGTGGCCGCAACGAGTGGCGACAAGGTGGCTGCACGATGGGAGCCGGTTACTCGGCCCATCACTTCTGCCCCTGCGGCCTCCGTGCCTTGGAGATCAGCAACAACGGCTACAGCACGTTCTCCATCTTCCCGGATGGTCCGAAGGGCGTCCCCGACGACTTTACCGAGACGTTCCTCCAGCCGGTGTTCGATTGGTTCAACACCAAGCTGGCCACCGCTTCCCGTGCCTACGAGATGGACGGCTGGATGCCCCTCAAGAAGGCCAAGGAGAACGAAGACGCCGACGCCATCGCTGGGACATTCGGCCTCGACCCGGCCAAGGGCTACCACTACAAGTCCGAGTACAACGACGACCACAAGCTGGTGGGCGAGTGGTACGAGGACGACGAGGGGAACCGCCTCCCCGTGGACGGCAAGGCCCTGATCGAAGCGTTCCGTGCCGGGTACGTCCAGTACAACCCCCGGACGCTCCTCGCCCCCGAGAACCCGCCGCTCTGGCCGGAAATGATCTTCCGTGTCTACCTCGGGACGGAGGGCGGCTGGAAGCACGTCCCCCGAGAAGAGGCCCGCACCGAAGAGATCATTGACCCGATCCGCCGCAACCACGACGAGTTCTGGGCCGGGGTGTTCAAGGAGGTGCAGGACAAGTCGGGCCGCACCTTCGAACCCACCGTGATCCCCAACCAGTACTACGGGGACAGCACGAAGTCGGAGCCGTGGTACACGTTCGTCTACGCCGAGACCGAGTTCACGGTCGGCCCCCGCAAGCGGGTAATCAGCCTGTCCATGAAGTCGGAACGCCTGTTCGCCGTGGACCACCTCCGGGATCTCGGGAAGCGGGACAAGGTGACCTACGAATCCAGTGGTCGCTGGCAGGGCCCCGAAGACCACGCCAAGTCCATGACGATCCACGCATGGGGCCGTGACAAGCTGATCGAATACCTCCTCGCTGCCCTTGAGTTCTTGCCTGTCGAGCCCTGAGCGGGCTTAGTGCCCTCCGCTTCCGTGTAGATGACCCGAGGAGGGACTCATGTCTCACAAGTACGACATCCACTGGCTGACTGACAACTGCTGTGTCCTGCCCGCACGGGCCGGGATGCGGTGCGACGTCACAGCTTTCCTCACCAAGGAACTATGGGAGGCCACCGAAGAGGGGCTCTGGGCACAGGCTGTACAGGCCGCATCCTACAAGGGTGTGACTCACGCCTTCCTGATGCCGGACACCCACTTCGGGTTCGGGGTTCCCATCGGCAGCGTCATCGTGACCGACGACACGCTGGTCCAGTCAGGCTCCGGCTACGACATCTCGTGCGGCGTCCTCTACATGAAGACGAGCCTCAAGGCGGCGGACATCGTCGATCCGGCCAAGCGGCTGGAGTGGATTCATGCGGTTGAGGAGCGTGTAGCCACGGGCCTCGGTTCGCACCGTCCGGTCAAGATGCCGACCTACGGGTGGACGGACGTGCAGGAGATGCTTGCCCACGGCGGAGAGCCGGTGGGTGTCACGGCGGACGAGTGCGAGCGTGTCTTCATGCGTGTGGACACGGCGCACTTCAAGGCCAACCGCATCGACCGGGCGTGGCCGAAGGCCGTCCCGCAGATGGGATCCCTCGGTGGTGGGAACCACTTCATCGAGATGCAGGTAGACCCGACGGACTCCTCTGTCTGGCTGATGCTGCACTGCGGCTCCCGTGGGTACGGGTGGCACACGGCCAACCACTACTTCTACGAGGGTGCCCGATTGCGGTGCCTCCAGTCCAAGCGACGGGAGGAGTCCTACCTCCGCATGGACGAGGATCTCGGGAAGGAGTATTGGGCGCACCACAACTCGGCGGCCAACTACGCCATCGCCAACAGGCACGTCATAGCCAGAGGGCTGGCGGACGCCACGGCGACGGTGTTCGGAGGGGCTGAGTCTGAGACCCTGTACGAGATCAGCCACAACCTGATCCAGCAGGAGCGCATCTACCTGCCGGACGGTTCGCTGACGGAGGGCTTCGTTCACCGCAAGGGGGCGACCCGTGCCTTCCCGGCTGGACACCCGGATCTCGCCCGCACGAAGTGGGCTGAGACGGGCCACCCGTGCTTGATCCCCGGTTCCATGAAGGACGGGGCTGCGATCCTGTTCCCGCTCTCCGGGACGAGGAAGACGGGCTGCTCCGTCAACCACGGGGCCGGACGGCTCATGGGACGTGGGGAGGCCAAGCGTGAGCTTCGGGCAATCCACGATGAGATCGACGAGGAGATGCGGGACGCCCGTGTCGTCTGCGCGGACGGAACCATCGTCGAGGGCATCGTCATGAACTCGGAGCGGACGCCGCTGGACGAGTGCGGCCACGCCTACAAGGATCTCAACGCTGTGCTCCGGGTGTTGGAGGACGAGGGCATCGCCAAGATGACCCTGCGCCTGTTCCCGGTCGCCAACCTCAAGGGGCTGGAGTAATGAACGACATCAGTCTGAAAGTCGTGATGTGGCCCGAGGTGAAGGGCCACCCGAAGGCTCCGCCCCGTGAGGGGTACGTGAGCTTTGAGTACCACGAGATCGAGGAGTTGGCTCTGCACTTCGACCTGATGATCCAAGAACGGGACGGGGACACCTTCCTGTTCCTGTGCGGTAAGGGCAGAGCCTTCAAGCAGAGGTGACGGATGACGAAACTCCAAAGGACGGCCTGCGCCTGTCTGTTCGGGCTAGTTGTGTGCGGTGTGGTGCTGGCCATGATCGTCACCGGCTTCATGGCTGGTGCGGAGGCCGGGATCGAGATCACCATGAACACCAACATGGCGTCCGAGAACCTTGAGGCCCGGTACTATTACGCCCGAGGCATCCTGTTCGGTATCGTAGCCATGACCCTCTGGTGGCGTTTAGTGGAACCCCGGCTCCTGAGATGGATCCGAAACGGAGACTAGCATGACGGACAAGGGTAACGGGAACGGGAACGGGAACGGCAAGATCATCACCCTGTTCCCTGAGATGGGCGGCGCTCCGAAACAGGCCGCCCCGCAACAGTTCAACCTGACCATTGGATGGAACCCTGCGTTGGGCTCCGTCATGGTGTCCTTCGACGAGTCCGTTCGGGGGTTCGGCCTCCGGTCGGACGACGCCGAACGTCTGGCGAAGACCATCCTGTCCCACCTCCAGTTCAAGGAACTCCCGTTCCACCGGACGGCTCCCCCGCTCCCCGTGGACGCCCCTCTCCGCAAGGCAGAGGTCGAGTGGCTGATGGAGCACCCCCTGTGGACGTACCCTGTCGAGATGCGCTGCCCGCCCGAGGGAGGCAGCTACTTCGGGGACCCCATTGAGATCGGGGACGTCGACAAGTCCGGCCACAAGGTCGTTTCGGCGGAGCCGGACTCGGAGGGCGTGCTCAAGGCCGTCCCCATGCTGTTCGACGGCCCGGACTGGCAGGACGAGGTACACCGGATCGGCGGCGGGTTCTACGAGTCCGTTGAGACCACCTTCCACCACGTCGACCCGCTGGCGGAGCGCATCCACGACGAGCTTTCCGACGGCGTGGACGACCCCCGCAACAATGCGTCCCGTGTCTGGGTCGAAGCCGGAGGCTGGTACGACCGCTCCGAGGACGACAACGAGATGATCCCGGAGGAGGGGTGGAACAAGTACAACCGCTGGCAGTCCTGTCACGACATCCGCCTCGACTGTGGCGGCCCGGACTGGGAAACGGCTCTGATGGAACTCGCCCGCCTCGTCCGGTTCTTCTACCACGACGACGGCACCGAGAGGGCAGAGGCCCCCGAGAAGTGCGAGGGCTCCTTCGAGAACGATGATGCCATGAATGGGGACTGGATCTCGGCCTGTGAGGACGACGGGGACGGGTTCTGCAAGACGTGTGGGTATGTCATGGGGTGGCACGAGAGCACCCCTGATGAAGACAAAAGTGAAGATGCCTGACCCTCGGGGGGCTTAGCCCTTTCGTGGTTCGGGTAGAGATAGAGCAAGAGGAGGTGCCTGATGGCCGGTGAAGAGAAAAAGAAGGGCGGGTTCCTGTCCATGTTCGTGGACTACGACACGGAAGAGACCCCCGACGATGCGACCGACGTGACCGAGGTCGCCGCTCCTGCGGTGTCCGATGACCCGCTGGCAGCCTTCACGGCTACCCCAACGGCACCCGTAGAGGCGGCACCCGCCGCCCCGGCAGCGCCTCCGGCCCCCAAGCGGACAGCGTTGGACTGGACGCTCGACGAGGTCTTCGCCGCAGGCAAGGTAGGCACCGGGGCGAACTCGGCCCACACCGTCCTCACCCTGCTGGACAACCTCGCACAGTTCCCCGAACCGCAGCGCCTCGCCATGATCCGGGCGATGGACGCCGCCGACGACGCATGGGACGAGCCCACGGTCAAGGCGGACGCTGAGAAGCGTGTCAACGTCCTGCGCCAGTACGGATCCTTCATCGACAAGGACGTAGCCACCCGCTGTACGGCGATCCAGAGCCAGTTCGAGGGCCTGAAGACCAGCAGCGATGACCGCATCAAGGCGCTTGAGGCGCAGATCGCCGCCCTCCAGTCCGAACGTGAGCAGGTGATGCAGGACATCTCCGAGTCTCAGGTTTCGGCCAAGGACAGGGCGGCAGCGGTGACCAAGCGTGGCGAGGATGCCAAGGCCGCAGCGGCCAAGGAAGGCGTCCGTTACACCAAGCTCGTGACTTTCTTCGGCCAGCAGAAGGGCTAGGCCGAAGGTGCCTGCCGGGAATGACCCCGGTACGGTGAGACAGACAATTCGCAAGGGAGGTTCGAGATGAAGCTCAAGCCGATGGGAAAGATCCTGCTCGTCCTAGTCGTCGCGGGAGCGGCGGCGGGTGCGTACTTCGGGTTCTTCCACGAGTCCACGACCGAGACGGCGACCGCCACCGCTCCGGCGACGGCGACCGCCACCACGACGCAGCCTGCGGCTGTGACCCCCACGACGACCCCCGGTGCGGTGGCGGGTGTCCAGGCCCCTGCGGCGATCAAGCCGACCGGCGTCCAGCCCAAGACCCACTACAAGGTGGCCCTGTCGCAGTGGCCCGGTCACATGGCGGGCATCATCGCCTGCGGCGGCCTGACGACGCAGCCGGGTTCCATCTGTGCCAAGGAGGGGATCCAGCTTGAGTTCGTCTTCATCGAGGAGCCGGACAAGAAGAACGCTGCCCTCCAGTCCGGCGAGGTCGACTTCACTTGGCAGGTGGTCGACGAGATGCCCCTGAACATGCCCGGTTACGCACGCTCCGGCGTCGAAGCGCAGGCGTTCGTCCAGATCGACTGGTCCCGTGGCGGTGACGCCTGTGTGGCAGCGGCCAACGTGAAGACGCCCCGTGATCTGCTGGCCAGCCGTGGCGCAGCCATGATGAAGTTCAGCCCCGACCACACGGTCTACGAGTTCTGGATCAACAACAGCGACCTGAACCCGCAGGAAGTGCGGCAGCTTCGCCAGCAGACCAAGTTCTCGATGGACTCATGGGAGTTCGGGCGCAACCTGTTCTGTCAGAAGCAGGTCGACGTGGCATGCCTGTGGGAGCCTGACGTGACGCTCGCCCTTGAGTGCCGCCCCGGTGCCCACCGTGTGTTCAGCACCAAGGACGCCGACACGCTGGTCGCCGACGTGCTGCTCGGTAAGAAGGACTTCCTCCAGCAGCAGCCCGAGATCGCCCGCAAGGTGGCGAAGATCTTCATGGAAGGTGCCAAGCTAGGTACGGCGGACAAGCCCGCAGCGGCCCGCCTGATCTCGACGGTCGTGCCCCGTTTCCGTGACGAACTCAAGTACGAGGGCACCCTCAAGGCGCTCAACTGGGTCCGCTGGAACGATCTCGGCGACAACACGTCCTTCTTCGGCCTCGGCGGGACTGCGCCCCTCTTCGACACGGTCTACAAGCAGGCGGACAGCATCTGGTCGGAGTACACGGAGCCTGACGGCACCCCGGTCCTCTCGCAGCGCTTCAGCGCCCACGGTCTGCGTACCGCAGCCATCGTGAAGCCCCTGTACGACGCTGAGATGGCCCGACGCCAGCAGGTCGCCGCCTCGTCCGGTGTGGCAGCGGTTCCCGTGGCAGCGGCGAAGCCGGTCTACAACCCGCAGGTCGCCAAGACGGCGGCACCCAAGCTGGTCAAGCCGGTGAGCATCCACTTCGACACGGGTGCCTACGCCATCGACACGCAGTCCCGCTCGATCCTGAAGCGTCAGGTGTTGCCGCAGTTGATGCTGGCGACGGCCATGAGCATCCGTGTCGAGGGCAACACCGACGACGTGGGCAGTGACAGCGGCAACAAGACCCTCTCGGGCAAGCGGGCGCAGGCGGTCGTTGACTACCTGATCTCGCAGGGCATCGACCCGGCCCGTATTGCGGCACAGGGCAACGGCGAGGACAACCCGCTCTGCGACCTGAAGACCCCCGACTGCCGTTCACGGAACCGCCGCACCGAGATCCTGTTCGTTTCGGCCAACTAGGAGGGCGATCATGTCGGCCCACTCTGCGAAGTACATCTGCACGCCTACGACCGGGAGCATGCGCTATGTGCTCCCGGTCGCGGGGCTTGTCCTGTTCCTGCTGGCATGGGTAGCCGTGACCAAGCTTGAACTGGTGAATCCCAACTTCCTCCCTTCCCCCAAGGCAACCTTCGGGGCGCTGGCGGAAGCGTTCGTGGACGCACCCCCGCAGACACTCGTGGAGGGGACCAAGGGCGAATGGCGGGACATCCAGCCGGGGTGGGACACCTTCGTCCACTCCAGCGCAATCCAAGGGGCGGGCTTCAGCTTGAAGCGCATCTTCTTGGCGTTGTTTTGGGCGTGCCTGTTCGGGATCCCCATCGGGATCTTCATGGGGGCCTTCGGGTGGTTTGAGAGTCTGCTACAGGCCCTCGTGATGCCCATGCGGAACGCCCCGATCATGGCCTTCGCCCCGCTGTTCATCCTGATCTACGGGATCGAGGAGCAGATGAAGATCAGCTTCCTCGCCTTCGGCACCATCGTGTTCATTATCCCTGCGGCGTTTGACGCCGTGAGGAACGTGCCGCCCCTGATCATCGACAAGGCGGTCGACATGGGGTTCCGCCCCATGGGAACGCTCTGGTACTACGTCCTGCCGTCAGCGCTGCCCCGTCTGTGGGACGGCATCCGCCTGTGTACGGGCGTAGCGTGGACGTACCTCGTAGCAGCGGAGGTGATGAACGTCACCACCGGCCTCGGGGCTATGGAAGCCAACGCACAGCGGTTCCAAAATACACCGAGGGTCTACGCTGCGATCCTCATTATCCTGATCCTCGGGGTGCTTTCCGACTACCTGTTCCGGGTCATCAAGAAGGTCGTCCCGATGTTGAACCAAGGGAGCGAAGCATGAGCGGCACAGCGGACAACACCGGAGACGGACACGTCTCCATCGACGAGGCTTTCGCCGCACCCGCTGCCCCTGTGGCGGCTACCCCGGCTCCCGTTCCCGCCCCCGTGGCGGCCAAGGGCAGCGACCTGAAGCTGGACTTCAAGGGCTGCGGGCAGACCTTCAGGAACGACGGCGAACTGGTCGAGGTGGTCAAGGACATCACCTTCACGGTGGAGGGCAACCAGACCATCGCCATCCTCGGGCCGTCCGGCTGCGGCAAGTCCACCCTCCTGCGGATGGTGTCCGGCATGCACCCCAGAGGCATTCGGATGCCGACGGTGGGCGAGTGCTGCATCAACGGAGAGGCCGTGCTGACCCCGCACGACGACGTCGTCACGGTGTTCCAGAGCCCTGTGCTGGTCCCGTGGCTGTCCGTGTTGGGCAACGTCATGCTCTCCTTCAAGCCGTTCCTGTTCGGCCCCCGGCCCCGTTGGCCCTGGGAGGTGGCGCAGGACTTCGTAGCGGCCATCGGTGACCGCTTTGAGGCCACCCGCCTGAAGATCCCGTGTTCGGATCCCTACAAGGAGATCGAGGCCAAGGCCATCACCCTGCTGAAAGAGGTCGGGTTGGGTGACTCCCTTCACCAGTTCCCGCATCAGCTTTCGGGTGGGATGAAGCAGCGGTGTAGCCTCGCTACCTCGCTGGTCGTTGAGCCCAAGATCCTGTGCATGGACGAGCCGTTCAGCGCCCTCGACCCGACGTCCAGCAAGGCGATGCAAGAGATCATCGTGCGCTTGCGGGACAAGTACCCCTGCCTTATCCTGTTCGTGACGCACAACGTGCGCCGTGCCCTCGATCTGGCCGACCGCATCATCGTGCTCTCCACCCGACCGGCTACCATCGCTGGCGACATCCGACTGCCTGCGAACAGGCCGGAGGACTGGAAGCACACGCCGGAGTATGCCGGTCTGGAAGCCAAGATCCTGCACCTGATCAGTGACGCCTCAGAGGCTTCTGACAGTGGCGGTGAGTTGACCATCAGCGTTTAGGAGGCCCCCGTGTCCGATAAAACCCCCAACTACCGGATGGCCTTCCTGACGCATTGGCTCAACCTGTCATTCCTCGCAGGAGGCATTGTCATCGGACTCGCCTCGGGTGGCATGACGGGGTTGTTCGTGGTGCTCGGGATTGAGGTCGCCTTCCTGTGGATCCTTCCCGACCTAGCCCTCGTCCAGCGGTTCCTCACGGTGACCGCCAAGACCGAGGACGTGGATGAGCAGCGCTGGTACTACCTCCGCTCCCTGTGGGGGTTGGAGCCTGATCAATCCCTTGGGTTCCTCGGTGCCGTGTTCGGTGTAGACGTGGCATGGCACCAGCTAGACCTGAACCCGGACAGCGGTTACCGGCGAGTCCGTAACCAAGACAGCACGATGGAGCACAAGCGGACGTTCCTGCGGATGTGCGAGGTCGTCCACGAACTCCGCAAGCTGCATGACGTTCGCAAGAGTTCGATCTCCACCAGCCAGATCAGGAAGCTGGACGAGATGATCAACAACTGGCTGGCCCTGCACAACACGGCCAAGGATGCCAAGGCCGCCCTCCTCCGTATGGACAAGGACAGCCTGCGGACGGAGTTCGGGCGTCTACGGGAACAGGCCGCAGAGGCCGACCCCAGCACCCGGATCGTGATCAGCGAGCGCCTCCGTACCCTGAAGTCCAAGGTGGAGTCGATCCCCAAGCTGGAACGCCGTGAGGGGCTGGCCGTGGCACAGGCCGAAGGCATCGCCCACCACATCGAGAAGGTGAACCAGCAGGTTCGGTCGGCGGGTATGGCCGACGTGTCCAGCAAGCTGCTCGACACCACGGTGGACAACCTCGTAGACGTGTCCGTCATTGACGACCTTGAGGTCATCTCGGACACGAGGGACGCCCTTTCGGGCACCTCGATGGACGACGACGGCCTTTGGGAAGAGATCGGAGATGCCCTGAAATGAGTGCCCTTGGACGAGCCTTCCGCCGCCTGAAGAGGGTCATAAACCCCATCGACCGGGAGGTTTTCGAGTCCACCTCCACCAAGGTCGTTCGAGAGAACGGCGAGGTGACTGTCCTGCGTGTCAACGGCAAGGACATCGACCCGGAGAGCCCGGAGGGCAAGAAGGCCCTCGCAGCGTTCGACGAGTCCATGGCGGAGATGTCGAAGTCCTTGGATTCAATGAGCCGGTCGCTCGACCGCATGTTTGATAAGGATTGACAGATGGCTGATCCACACAACCCTGAGCGGTACGGCGAGTGCTGGCACCAGTACAAGATCGACGCCTATGCAACGGACATGGAACCTCTCAAGCCCTTCGTCGTGTTCTCTGGCGGTTGGGCTTGGCACCTGCTCTCGCCCCCAGGCCACGCTGAACGCAAGCACGCCCACGATCACAAGGACGTGGACATACACTGCCCGAAGGAGGCAGTAGGCACCGTCATGGGCCTCCTGAGCGTCCTGGGGTACAAGAAGGTCAATACGAAGTACGACCGCCTGCCCAGCGCAGAGGACTTCCGCCGGTACGAGCGGGTCGTGGACGACAAGAAGCACCCGGAGTACCGCCTGACCATCGACTTCTTCGTCGGGGACTACCCCACGCTGGAGTTGCCTGACGGTTCGAAGGTCGTGCGGCCCGACGTCCTCCTGACCTTCTACGGGGAGATCCACTCCAGCGACAAGGCTTGGGCCGTGCTGGCAGCGACCAAGCTGTTCGAGAACGGAGAGACCCCGGAGAACTTCATCCACAGGGGCGACCTGTTGGCCTGTCCCGACCTGGACGTGTACATCTGCACCAAGTGCGGGTGGACGGGGCAGTTCGTGGACGACAAGCCTGCCGTGGGGCCGAATCCGATCCACCCCGGCTGCAACTACATGGCTCACCGCATGGGGAAGCCCTCTTTCCGACCCATGAGTGACCTACCAGGCATCCTCGCCAAGCTACGAGGCTGACATGCCCAAACCCGGACACGACAAGAGACACAAGAAACCTCAGTGTTTCCCCCTGCCGCAGGACAAGGTACGAGCGCTCCGGGCAGATGAGGATGTGTGGGCCACTATCCAACACCCGAACACCGGGGAGACCCTGCGTGTCCGGTTCGCCAGCCACCCTCGGGTAGACTGGTTCGAGCAATCCTCCGTCTGCTACGTCCAAGACACCCACTACCAGGGCCCTGCCATCTTCCTGAAGGACGGCCTGATGCAGTTCGGGAACGGCGACGTCAAGCGTGTGTTCTCATCCTACTGCGGGTCTGTCATCGGGGTGGTCGTTGAGGAACACCCAAGGGAGAAACCATGATCACCCTTGAAACCATCGCACTAGCGGGTGGCCTGTTCGTCCCCCTCGTGTTCTGGCATTTCGTGGCCGACTGGCTGACCCAGACCGAGAAGATGGCGGAGGCCAAGTCCCACAAGTTCGGGATTCTGGCGCTCCACTGCCTGATTTACTCCGTGATGTTCATCCCGGCTTTCTACCTGTACGGGCTGGAGTCGTGGGAGATGGTGTTGGGCTTCCTGCTCCTGTACGTCAGCCACTTCATCGGGGACACCTACCTCGTGGTGTTCCTGTGGGCGAAGTACCTCCGCCGCATGACTTCGATGCGGATACCGGAGGACGACGGCAGCTTCACGGGCACTGATGTCCAAGTCCCGACCGACATATTCCCCAACTATGAATTCATCACGACCCCGCTCCTGTTCCGCCCGTCCCTCGTGCTGGTCATTGACCAACTATGGCATCTGGCCTTCCTCTGGCCTATCGTGGTGCTCGCCCTGTACTGAGGAGGAGAACATGCCCGACGAGATGAAGTTCCAGACCCTTCGGGATGTAGGCTACCAGATCAAGCCTCACTGCGGCCTGTGCAAGCGGGGAGAGTTCCCGTCCCTGCACGCCCTGTGGGGTCGTTGCACTCGGCACTCCTACATCCACGGCAAGCACAACGGGGACAGCCGCCTCGGCATCCTCCGCACGGGGTGTTGTGAGACGGGCTTCACCATGGACCCTGTCCTGAAGGCCACGCTCCTCCAGTCCTACGCCGACCTGTTCGTAGAGGCGAACGACGCAGAGGCCCTGTTGGACAACGCCAACGCCTTCAGTCTCGAGCCTGTGTTCTACACGGACCCTGATTGCCCCGAGAATGACTGCTGGGGCTGCAAGGGGCCGTTCCTGCCCGACGATGCCCACATCGCAGAGCAAACGCTCCAGGGGGCACTCAGGGCGGCGTGCAGAGCCATTACGGGGGAACCATGAACCAGCGTGCGCTTGCCAAGAGGATCTCACTCCTCAAAGAGTTCTCGGCCTTGTTGAAGGCCGCTACCGCAGGGACGGAAGAGACCGTCGTGGTTCAGCGGGTACAACTGGCAGAGAACGCTGACCTGATCGGCGATATTGCGGAAGACCTGTTGGAGTTGGTCCCTGAGAAGGAGATCACCGTCGACGTGGCAGAGGAAGAGGACTAGGTCAGGCTGCTGTACTCGGCCAAGAACGCTTCCTGTGCATCCTCCGGCGACAAGTAGGACAGATGCAGGTGGTCGATCTCCTCCGGCAGCTTGGGGAGGCCCTTGCGGGTCTGCCTTGAGAGGACCGCACAGTCCCTGCGTTCGATCACTACTGCCAGCAGGTTCGCAGCCTTCACCGTAGCGGTGGCCCAGAATCGGGGCTCCAGCCCCAACGCCTTGGCGATGATCCCGTTGACCTTGGCCTCTAGCTTGTCCCACGGGATGCTCTCTCCGTGGGGGAGATCCATGCGGGCGTATCGCCGGACGGGACTCTGGATGTCGTGCAGGTACGCTTGGCAGGAGTCATGGAGTAGGCCGCCCGCCATCTCTTTGGACTCGGGCCACAGAATCCCGATCACCCTTGAAACCATGATGGAGTGCTCGGCGACCGTCACGGGCGTCGTCTGTCCAGCGTACCGGAACTTGAAGGCGAGGCCGTGGGCCAGGTCCTCCAATCGGATCTGGTCTACCTCGGGTTTCAGGACGTTGAACCCGTCTCCGGTGAAGGTTGGGATCCAGCCCTTCCACGTTGGAGGGCGTCTGTGGGCGAGGGTGATATCTGTGGGCTTGATCTTGTGAGCCATCCGCTACCCCTTGGACTGAAGACGAAGGAACATCGTGGGGACCAGGGGATCCTCCACGTCCACCAACGACTCTACCCAAAGCATCCCGGCGAGGGCTTCCATCTCTGAACCATCACCTGTCGGTTCCTCCGGGATCTTCCCGGACGTGTCCACGGCGTAGAGGTGGTAGACGGTGTCCAGCGCCTTGGTGCCCCGGCAGGTTCCCAAGTCGATCAGTTCGCCGAGGGTCACGGTGAACCCGGTCTCCTCCAGCATCTCCCGAACGGCTACCTCATCGAAGGTTTCGCCTTCCTTGTCCCATGAGCCTGTGACGGCACACGTTTGCGGAGCGAGGCCCCACGGCGGGATCACTTCGGAGCGGATGAGATACTCACGGTTCCCACTCACGTAGGACACCCTGAAGGGGAGCACGGCGATGATGTGTCCACGGGACTTCTCCTCGTGGGCGTAGTCGTATCCGATGTTCTTGGAGGGGATCTCGATCTTGCGAAGAGAAACCCAATCAGCGTCGGGGGTCAGGTTGATGATCTGTCCGCCGTGATAGGCGACGTCGAGTTCTAGTTGATCGTGTCCGGCCATGCAGCACCTCCTCATGGGACTCTACCCTAGAAGTAGGGCGGCTAAGCCGATGGTAGTAGAGGAAAGAAACCGGGGTCGGACGAATCCGACCCCGGCCAGGTCATTCCTTGAGGGACTGGTTCCAGTAGCTGTAGGAGCCGAGGTAGTCCTTCCACGTCTCCGGCATCTTGTCTCCCCACGTCAACGTCGGGAACGCCATACCGGGCAGCGACCTCGGCTTTACCGGCGGGACACGCAGGCGCATCCGTGCCTTCTCCAAGGTGAGGTCACCCTTCCGCTGGTTGCACTTGTAGCAGGCCACGACGATGTTCTCCCACTTGGTGCGCCCGCCCTTGGACTGGGGCACGACGTGGTCGAACGTGAAGTCAGACATGGAGACCTTGGTCCCGCAGTACTGGCACTTCCCCTTGTCACGGAGCCATACGTTCTTGCGGTTGAACTTCGCACCCTTGCGGAACAAGCCAGTCACGTTGTGGAGCAGACGGATAACCGACGGCATCGGGAAGACCTTGTAGGCGGAGCGGATCTGGGCCTCGTCGTACTCTTCTACGACTTCGGCACGATCCAGCACGACCCATGTGATGGCCTTCTGCCACGGGACTCGGCTTATCGGCGTGTAACTCTGACTCAAAACCAAGGTTTCCATCTCCGCCTCCTCGGAGGGTTGTTGATTACGACATGCCGGTCATGGCACTCCCCCTCATACTCCTATCTGAACAATACGTGATCAACGCTTTTCCTACGGCTGGTCAGGGAGGCGGGATTCGAACCCGCGACAACCGGCGTCCAAGGCCGGGACTCTGCCAGACTGAGCTACCCCCTGAAAAGAACGCCCGGGGAGATTCGAACTCCCAACCTGATGGCCCTGGCAGGACTCGAACCTGCGACAACCTGATTCGAAGTCAGGCACCCTATCCACTGGGTTACAGGGCCTCGTCATGAACCTCTGAGTGGCAATTCCGACACAGAAGGTCACATTTATCTAATTCTTCCTTTACCCGTTCGAATTTCCAACCTCGGATCTGCGAAATCCCGTAACCTTTCTCCTTGGGATCCCTGTGATGGAAATCCAACGCAGCGAGGCTTTTCGAGTACCCACAAACCCGGCACCCGCCTCCCTTGTACTCAACGCAACGGGCTTTCAATGCCCGCATACGTCCCCGTGCTTCCTCTGCGGCGCATGCCTTACAGTAGGAGGAAGGCTCGGACTCCTTACCTCTCCGTCTGGTGTAGAACTCAGTGAGTTCCTTCACGTCCCCACACCGAGGGCAGGTTTTCACTCCGCTGGTAATCGAGGGGGCACTCAGGTCTTTTCGGTTTCGAGACCCCCAAGGGGAACATGTCAGGCAGAATTTCCGTCTGGAGATGTTTCGCCTGCCCCCCTCAACCGTTATCCTGTTGGGGAATGAGACACCACATTTCTTGCAGGTTGGCATGGTTCCTCCTGTTGCCCGGATAATACCGGAGGAGAAACCATAAAGCTACGGGCGCACAAGTACCCCGGAGAGGATTCGAACCTCCGACCCCACCCTCCGCAGGGGTGTGCTCTAATCCACTGAGCTACCGGGGCATGTTTGGATTGGTGTCTAGCGCTTCTTGCGGCGTCCGGCCCGATACATCCGCATGAACTGACCGGGCGGGAGCTTCCTGATGTGGGAGAGGGCCTTTCGGATCAAGGGGTCTGCAAGCAGCCCCTCGACCGTGTCCAGCCCTCTGGACGAGTCCCGTAGTTCCTTGTTGTCAAAGAGCCCGTGTACCGTCTTGTGGCACTCCCGGCACAGCATCGCCGTGTCGTCCTTGTCCACCCTGCGGGTCTTCAAGTGGTGCTCCGTCATGATCGCCTGTGGGCAGTCACGGTGGCACAGGGGGCACTCTTGGGTTTCCTGCTTCATGAGGTTCTCTACACGGACGGGCGTCCGGCTAAGCCTGAATGGTGGGCGAGGTGGGGATTGAACCCACGACCTACGGCTTGTAAAGCCGGTGCTACTTCCACTGCGCTACTCGCCCTTGGAGCCTTGTGCGTTGTCAGGACTGCGGCAACAGCGTTGCCGGGATGGTCAGGTGCATGTCCTCGACGGTCACGCCTACGGGCAACACCGTCATGCCCACCTCGATCCCGCTCGGGCAGTGGCACACCACCGTGGCGATGTGCATCTTGTGGTCGCCGTAGGCGGGATTCTTCACCCTCGCCTGTGCCATCTGGGGTACACGCTGGCGGATGATCCCCCAGATGTCACCGTCGGGTTGGCTCCGCTTGTGGTAGTCCACAAGCTCCGTCGCCGTGTGGCGGCCCACCGTCTGACGCCTTGGGATGCTGATCTGTAGGCCATCGAAGTCCGAGTCCGGCAGTGGCACGTCGAACTGGAGCATCGGGTTGTCGTAGGTCAACTGCATCTCGATGACGTGATGCGGAAACCCCTCAACGTCCTCATCGAACTCCCGCAGGACACGGTTGCCCTCGGCCTTCGCTGCGGCTTCGGCACCCTTGCCGAACAGGAGCCAACCTGTGACTCCAGCGGCTCCTGCAAGGAACCCTCTGCGTGTGCTTTCCATGTTAGCCCTCCTTCAAAGTAGGCCCGCCCGGTTTTGAACCGGGGACTTCCTGCGTGTGAAGCAGGCGCTCTCCCACTGAGCTACGAGCCTAGAATGGTTGCTGTTCGCCCTCAACGAAGCCCTTGCGGTAGTAGGATACCCAAGTGCCGTTGTCGCACTCCTGACAGTTCAAGCCGATGCCGCCCTGTGAGTCACGGCAGTAGGAGATCCACGGCTTCCCGCAACACCCGGCCTCCACCTTCTTCTTCTCTGAGCGGTACATCCAGAGGGGAACACCGACCAGCATGAGGATGAGTCCAGTGAGCATCACGTAGGGTAGATCCGGCATGAGGCACCTCCTGCCTTATCCTACCCTGCTGCTTGCTGTTTAGGGGCTAGTGGGCCCGGAGGGAGTCGAACCCGTCGACCGTCCCGTTATGAGCGGGAGGCTCTACCGTTGAGCTACAGGCCCTTGCTTGCGTTCCTCGTTGACCCGGCAGGACCAGCGAGAGGGTACACCTTTCAGTCGTGCATCACGGGCCATCTTGTCGACCCGGTTGTTCAAGTAGCCCACGACGCTGCCCGTGCCTTGGTGTCCCTTCACCCACTTGACGACCACCTTCACTCGGCGGTCGGTGGCAAGCTCTAGGACGTGCTGCATCATCTCGAGGGCTTCAGGCTGCTTCGGTACGGACTTGTTGCCCTGCCAGCCGAACCAGTTGGCCGTGCTCTGGCTGTCCGTCTTGATGACGAGGATGTTGGCTTCCTGTGTGAGTTCCGTCAGGGCCGTCTCAATGGCGGCGCAGACCCCGAACAGTTCCACGAGGTTGGAGTTCACAGCCCACGGAGGGGTCGGTATAGCCTTGAGGATTCGGGTCTCGTTGTCCCGTACCCACAGGCCCACGCCGCCCTTCCCTGTGTCGGGATGGTGGCTTCCGTCGGTGTAGCCGGACAACCAGAAGGGGTCGTTGACTTGCTGGTGGGCGTTGACCCGCTTGAGCATTTTCACACGCTCACGGTGAGCACTCATCCCCAAACCACCCGGTGACTGTTCTCCAAAGCGTAGGCGAGGAGCTTGTCCAACCGGGTCAGCCGGTCGAGTACCTGCTCGTCGGTGTAGCCCTGCGAAACGACCCGGCAGGTTCCAGTTCCCGGCCCGCCGTAGGATTCGGCGTCTCGGTGTGCCCCTTCCCTGCGGCCTGTCACGTTGCGGGCCTTGAGGATCGCCGCCCTGATGGTGCGGATGTCCTCGGGGGTCTCCCACCCGCCGCACATGGATTCGTCACTCTGGACACCCAAGGCGAGGAGGATGTTGTAGGCGTTGGCGTTGGCGAGGTTCATCTCGTGCGGGCTGACCTGTTCCGTGGTCACGTTGGTGCCGTGACACATGGGGCAGGTTTCGTCGCACTCGCCCCAGCAAGGGGTCTCGATGGCCTCTCGGGGAGCTTCGGGGCACCAAAATGTAACGCTCATGTCGTCCTCCGTCGTCCACCTCTTCAACACAGGTGAACGGGAGGCTAAGCCTGGTGGGTAGGGTCAGGATGGCTGCTCCCTTTCGGGCCTGACCACCCCGCCCTCCCCATAGTGGAGCCTGCCGGGATCGAACCGGCTACCTCCGCCTTGCAAAAGCGGCGCTCTCCCAAGTGAGCTAAGGCCCCATAGAGCGGGTGATGGGATTCGAACCCACGACATCCAGCTTGGGAAGCTGACGTTCTACCCCTGAACTACACCCGCACGGTGGGGCGTCCCTCCGGGACGCATTCCGACGCTGTACAAAGCGTCTTCCCACGGTCTGCTCCTGTTGCCCTACCCTTTCGGGTGCTCGTCACCCTGACGGGGACGTGGGGCGGGCTTACGGGCCGAGTCAGATTGCCCGAGAGGTTGCGGGGGGCGGACTTGAACCGCCGATCCCTTGGTTATGAGCCAAGGAGGATGCCACTTCCCTACCCCGCGCCAAAACTACCTGCCGTAGATGTACTGGTGTGCTCTACGGCTGACTTTCGGAACTCCAAAGAGCCAGATGGCGGCTGCGGCCACCTCAAAGATCGATGCCAGCGTTGAGTCGAGGCCAAGCCCCACAAGACCGAAGCCTGTCACAAGCATCAACACCATACAGGTTGCGAACCACTTGTCCTTGTTCGTCACCTAGCCCTCCGATTCAGTGGGCGTACCTGGGATTGAACCAGGGACTTCCGCCTTGTCAAGACGGCACTCTTCCGCTGAGTTATACGCCCTCACGCCCACAGCCGGAAGTACGCCGTGCCATGGGGTACTTCCGGCTCGTCCAGTACCGCACCCGAAGGTGGGATTCAACAATGGGGACGAGTACTCCGCTTCCAGCTTGGTTGATACAAACCCTCATCCACAGGGGCCAGTCCAAGCACCAGCCAAAGGGCGTCCTTCAGGGGGTGTACCTACGCTGCCCTTCAAGGCCGCCCTCAAGATGACGGCTCAACGCAGGACCCTTCCGGGCGGGTCAAGAGGACTTCCACCCCCTCCCCGGTTGACGGTTCCCCGTTTGGGCCTATCTCACGGGCGGTGCAGGCGTCGTTTTGTGCCCCTCCACTGCGTACCCAGCTTCACCGAGGCTGACATCCTACCCATGGGTGTCTACGCAATAGAGGAACTACCTAAGCCCTGTTGGTGGAGCGGACGACCGGAATCGAACCGGCGCTCACGGGGTGGAAGCCCGATGCCTTACCTCTTGGCTACGTCCGCAATAGTGGGCCGACCGGGACTTGAACCCGGAACCTAGCGGTTAAAAGCCGCTTGCTGACTATCCAGTTGAGCTACCGGCCCAGTAAACGAATGGGGGTCGGCGGCTGTTTGAGACGAAGTACCATGGTGTTCTCCTTGTTGCGGTGCTGTTGAAGGGAGTGCCCCAAGCAGGAATCGAACCTGCGGCCCTCGGTTTAGGAGACCGATGCTCTATCCACTGAGCTACTGGGGCAGGTTACGGGGGGATCACGACGCTGTTCGTGACTGATGCGTAGTTGCTATGTGGGACGGGCAAGCTGGACAGGGCCGAACTGCTCATCGCACAGGTGGTGGCGCAGACGTTCAGGGCGTTCAGGGGAAGGGCCGCACCCCACGAGTTCACGTCGAAGTAGGTGTTGATGATGACCGATCCCGACGGGGACTGTGTGTGTTCCCACTCGTTGACGTCCAGGTTGCAGTCCAGGATGGACCAGTAGGTCCTGAAAATCAGGTCTCCACCGCTCATGGAAACGTGGTCGAACACGATGTCGGCGTCTGCCACGAACACGTCGCCCGTGATGTTGCAGTTGCTGGCCCAGAACCGGCAGGTCTGCGTGTAGATAGGGGCACCAGGTCCAGAGTACTGCTCAAGGCCACTGAAGGCGGAGTTGAGGATCTCGACGTCGTACTTCTCCAGCCCCAGGACTTCGAAGTAGTTGAACGAGACTCGGTCACAGTCGATGTTGATGTCGGCTTCCCAATCCCCGTTCTCTCCAGGGACGAGTACCAGGCCGTAGACATCTTTCAAGCTAATGGACGGCGACGGGGTGTGCGTCCAGCCACCGAGGGGTGCTTCCACCTCGTAGACGATCCCGCCCATAAGGGTCCACATCTGCAGACCCCCGGTGCTGCCGTTCCTGCCGATGCCGCCGATCATCTTGTCTTTCGGGGCACCGTAGAGGGGCTGAATGTCCAAGATGAACATGCCCCAAGCGTCAAGCTTGGTTTCATCCGGGTTCAGGTGGAAGAACCGCATGTCGTCAATGGACGGGGGCGGCTCGTGCTCAGGATCCCACAGGTAAGCGAAAGCCACAGGGGAGATCAGCAGGACCTGCCCTGCTGATTGAAAGGACCAGAGCCCTGCCTCTGTGATAATGGGGCTCTCGTCGTACACACCCGAATTGACGACGATGAACCGGAACAGGTTGACCAGATCCTCTGGGCCCATGTCCGCCGGGTCAGGCGGAGGCATCTCTGTGGGCGGAAAAGCATCGATGGCCGTCTGGATGCCCCTGTACGGGTTGACCAATGAGCCGTCCCCCGTTCCCTCCAGATGGTTAGCATCCGGTGGGGACACGTACTTGACGTTCGCTACGTCGGGGTACGTGGCAAGGAGCGAGGCGTAAGGTTCGGGGACGTTGTAGCCCATGACGGTATCTCCTCGTGGAGTCGATCCACTCTACCATCCCCTGCCCATAGACAAACTAGCGCCCCCGGAAGGAATCGAACCCTCGACCTCCGGTTTAGAAGACCAAAGCCCCGATCCACGGGCGAGGGCATGAACGCAGGGCGGCGCACGGGGCCTGCTGCAACAGACGTTGAACCATTGGGCCTTGCAGAACCCGGCAGGCTCTCAGACCGCCACCTTTCCCTACTGGTCGGACGAGGAGGATTCGAACCTCCGGCCCCACGGTAGTAAAAGTCGGGAGAGAGGGACTCGAACCCTCGCCCTAACGGTTATCAGCCGTTCGCTCTAGCCACTGAGCTACCCCCCGAGTTCAACCATCCCATCATGAACTTCAGCGTGACAGTTGGCGCAGAGGAGGATGCACTTATCCAACTCCACCTTCAGTTTGTCCCACGACCTCGTGTAGTTGGCCCCAAGAGGAAAATCCTTCTTGGCAGGGTCCTTATGGTGGAACCCCAAGGCTCTCGCACACCGGTCGTAACCGCAGATGGCGCACGCCCCTCCTTTGTAGGAGACTGCCTTTTCCTTTACGCTTGCTCTCCTGGTGTTGACCACACAAGAGTTGCAAAGGGTTCCACGGTGTCCCTTTTTCCTGTCCGGGACGTACTCCCTGCCGCACTGCTCACATTTCACGATGGTTGTCACAGCCCACCTCCTACCATGAGACTCCTGATAGGAGAGCTACCGAAGCTCTACCACTGAGCTACCGTCCGAAAAGAGGCGACGCCCGGATTCGAACCGGGGATCTCTGGTTTTGCAGACCAGTGCTTTAACCAACTTGGCTACGTCGCCCTAGTACCGCTGTAGTCGCAGTGCCCGGAATTGAACCGGGAACCTCCGGCTTATGAGACCAGCGCTCTACCTGTTGAGCTACACTGCGTTAGACGGCCTGCACTGCCTGTGCGTCCCGCCATAGCTGGGGCAGAAGGACTTGAACCTTCAACCTATGGGCTGGGGAGGTGGGACTCGAACCCACAACATCCGCCTTCAGAGGACGGCACTCTGCCAGTTGAGTTACTCCCCAGTAAAATAACGATGCCTGCCGCTACATGAACGACATCTGGTACTTCTTGTGTGGATGGGTGTCCCGCAGTCCACACAAAGAACCTCGCCCTTTTTCGTTTTCCGACCTGCAAAGGTTGGAAGCTGTGAGTTGCAGTTGGGGCAGACCAACCTCAGATTCCCTGCCCGGTGGTCTTGGGGTTCCCCGTTTATGTGGTCAAGAACCATCACGAGGGGATCTCCTTCCCAAACAGGATCGAGACCGCACATGGCACACTTGTTTTCCAACACCCTGTCTCGCAGTAGACGGGCCTTTAGGTGGTACCGTGAGTAGGAAGAATCTTTCACCATGATCTCTGAAAGGGGCTGCTCCTGTTTCTTAGCGGCCAAAAGGCCACCTCGTTTTGAGGCCCCCTCTCGCAAATGATGATCGTCCAACCCATCTTGCTGGATCCTTTTACGGATGGTCTTGAATGTCCCCCCACAGATCGACATCCCAAGGGCTAATGCGAGCCCTTTCCATGTGGTGTGGGTGTGTACCAGTTGGCGGAAGCGTTCCGGGGGTGTGTCCCAGATGTGGCTCTTTCGTCCCATGCTTCTAGTGTAAGGGTAAAGCGCACAAAGTTCAACGGTACTCTACCAATTGAGCTATGCCCCAATGATGCCCCCGAGAGGGGGCTAGAAAACGAGGTGGATCTTGTCCCGAAGGGACTCGGGGAGCTTGGCGACCTCCGCCTTGACCTCCTTCTCGCTGTGTCGCATCGAGAAGTGTGTCAGGACAACGGCCTTCACGTCCTTGAATAATTCCGCACGCTCTGCCAGTTCGGACAGGTGCGTGTGCCCCCGCTTGTGCGTTTCCTCCAAGGAGTAGTCGCCCACGAACGTACACTCAAGCACCAGCACATCTGACTGGAACACCTCGGGGTGTTTGTCCAGCACGGTCACCCGGCTGTCCCCTACGTGCGTGTGTGCCAAGGCTTCTACCTCACGGGTGACTTCCGTTCCACCCTTCCGAAGCCGCCCGATCTCCTCTCCGGGAAGTCCTATGAACTCATCCCGGAGCTTGTTTCGGGTCTGGTAGACCTTGTAGCCGAGGCACGGTAGCCGGTGGTCGGTGTAGAAGGGCACCACTCTGCGAGGCCCTCCCAGATCGTGACTCTTGCCCGCTTCCATGGGGACCATGTCGAACTGGACTCCCCCACCGTTGAGGCGGGCGGCGGCCTTCAGTATCACCCGAAGGTCGGCTTCCATCCAGGCCGGGACGTGGAACAGGGGCGGCCCCATTCCCATCATTCCCCGTGTGCTGGCGTGGAACACCAGAGCCCCTGCGTGATCCATGTGCCCGTGGGTGATGAACACCTTACGGACGCCCAAGGACTCCACCAGGGGAGCCCCCATGTCGAACACCAGCCGGTGCTGCGGAACCACCAACGTAGTTCCTACACCGCTCCGGGAGGTGCCTTTTACTATCTTGCTCATGACACCTCCTTGAATGGCTGAGGCGGAAGGATTCGAACCCTCATCACTGGGACCAAAACCCAGGGTCCTGCCTTTGGACGACGCCCCATCAACGCAGATAGATCTGCAACTAAGCCCTGGTGGAGCCTGCGGGGATCGAACCCGCTACCTTCGGAATGCCATCCCGACGCTCTCCCAAGTGAGCTAAGGCCCCATGATCAGGGGTAAGACCCGGACGATGTATTTCAGACCGTCCTTCGGTTGCCCTACTTTCGCCTCCCTGACGACGCCCCATTACCGGGGATCGGCTACCCTGTTCGTCAGATGCCAACCTGACTGACGACCGGGGGTGTCTCCGGCCGCGTCCGGTGGCTACCGGACTTCTTGTAGTGTGGACGGGATTCGAACCCGCATTCCCCGGCTTGAAAGGCCGATTTCCTAGCCAATTAGAAGACCACACCATAGAGCGGGCGATGGGATTCGAACCCACGACCTTCGGATTGGCAACCCGATGCTCTACCACTGAGCTACGCCCGCAAAGTCGAACAGGCTGGGTTTGAACCAGCGGCCTCCGAGTGTCCCGGCGCTCTCCCTATCGATGCCCTTCCGCTTCATCAACCGGCAACTTGGCGGGGGTACATCAACACTGAGCTACTGTTCGAGGGAAGCAGAGGAAGGTCGGGTGTCGGGCTGTTGCAAACGAACAGGGATCGAACCTGTAACCGTCGGTTTGAATGACCGATGCTCAACCAATTGAGCTATCTATGCTGAACCAGCACCACAGTCCTCTGCTAGTCCTCCCGAAAGGAATTGAACCTTCGCTGTCACGGCTTATCGGGCCGCCGCTCTACCTACTGAGCTACGGGAGGATGGTAACCCCGACCGGGTTTGAACCGGCGATCTCCAGATTGAGAGTCTGGTGTCCTAGCCAACTAGACGACGGGGTCACAAAGTACAAACGCTAGTCCCCCCGGAAGGAATCGAACCTTCAACCTCACGGTTAAGAGCCGTTTGCGCTACCAATTGCGCCACGGAGGGATGAAAACACTTCAGTGAGTCCGGGGGGACTTGAACCCGCCACCCGCCTGGTTAAGAGCCAGGGATGCTACATTAACACTACGGACCCAAAGCGGGAGTGAAGGGAATCGAACCCTCCCCGTTCTGACCTGACAAGCCAGCGTCCGCCCAGCAGACCTCACCCCCATGAAAATCGCCGTTGGAACTTGGACATCCCGCTTCTTGTGTACCCAGGGAAGGACTCGAACCCCCTACCTCTGGGCCCAAAGCCGTGCAAGCGTTGCCCAGCGCTCTGCCGATTGGAGCTACCCAGCCTGCGTGTCCACAAGGTCCCAAGTGGGGATTCGCCCGGTTTTCCACAGCTTCCACGGCAGGAGTTACGCTTGCACGGCCTCCCCCGAGGGGGAGCCTGCTGCTTCCACTGTGTTCCTCCGGGTTTCACCCCCGGCGATTAGCGGGATAGATGGGACTCGAACCCACTTCCTCCGGCGGTCCCACCGGGATTTGAACCCGGGATCTCCTGCGTGACAGGCAGGTGGGGACTCCTGACTCCCCTATGAGACCGTGATCTTGTCCCAGCGTTCCTCTGCTTCATCCCAACAGGAAACAGTGCTGGTGAAATCCTTCACCTCATCCCACGTCCACACATAGGCAGTGTCGGTGTAAAGGTCATATCCTACAAGAATGTCGAATTCCCCCTCCGTGTAGCACCGGAGTCCAGAACGGCCCCCGGCACATCGTACTTTCACTTGTGGTGCCCCATGTTTGGCTGGTGTGGCCGCCCATTTCACCTGCACCTTAAGGAGGCGTCCCTTCACATCAAACACCCAGTCGGCCTTGTCTCCATCAAAGGGGCTCTGGTAGGTATCCACCCCCAACAAGCCAGCCCGAAGAAGGATCGCTGCTTCTGCAATCTTAGCCTTGTAGTGGCTGTTCATGGGAACACCGAAACGGCGGTGTAAGGCAGATTCAACCCGGTCAGCTTTTGCTCGTCCCTTGCTGGTTCCATTGAGGCGGAGTTTTGCCCGCACCTCTTCCCTGTCTAACGGCATCCCCTGCAACCACTTGGAGAGGGTTCCTTTAGAGACCCCTGTTTGGGCTTGGATCTCTCGAAGGGAAAGGCGCTGCTGTTGGCGAAGGCGGAGGGCCTCTTGCTTCGTGGCTTCCTTGTACATGCTACCTCCTACTAATGAGGAGAGTATAGCCAGTCTAATGTGCCTCGTCCAACTTCGGCCTCTACCCCATAGCCCTTGTCCGTCCTAACCCCGGGAGTTGAACCCGAATCTCCCGGTCCACAGCCGAGCGCTCTGCCATTGAGCTAGGTCAGGATTGAAAGTCGGGATGGTCGGATTCGAACCGACGGCCCCTTGGCCCCCAGCCAAGTGCGCTGCCAGACTGCGCCACATCCCGATGGTGCCCGTCTCTCCGGGCTGTCTCTGTCGTGGTCGGAGAGGGGGGATTCGAACCCCCGACCCCCTGGTCCCGAACCAGGTGCGCTACCAGGCTGCGCTACTCTCCGATAGTCCCCGCCCCGAAGGGAGGGGAGAATGAGGAACGGTGAGACTACCCGTTTTCATAACCGGCCTCTCAGGGCATTACCTTGACGGTCCCCCGCCAAGTTCTCCCCGTGTCCACCGGGTCTCCCCGGTAGCCAGTCGTGACCGCCTTTGTTGGAGGGTGGCGTTTCCCTCGTCGCCTGTGCTGCATCGGCTTTCCACATCCGGCAGGGGTGGCCGCCCCTACGCTTCAGCTTCCCACCAACCGGCTCCACCTTGGGGGCTTCACCGGCCCGCCTTCCCTTGCGGGGACGGGATTAGGTCACTTACCACACAGACCGGCAGGGTCTTTCCTTTGTTTGCAAGGGTTGGACTTGAACCAACGACCTCATCCCTACGAAGGATGCGCTCTACCAACTGAGCTAATTCGCATGTCATAAGGGCGTGCCCTGCCAGTCGTTCCCTTCCCTTTTGAGGAGGGGAATGCAACACGTCCTCTGGTATTCGCCCCGGCGGGCTTTACCCTGTCTTCAGGACTCCGGGGATTTCACCCTTCGCCCCTCTACATGCCGACCGCCTTCAGGGCTCCCACCCCTCAAACTGACCGACTGCCGCTTGGGAATCCTCCTTCGTCCAGTTGGATTGGTTGGCTCAAGGCGTCCCCGCCTATCCTTCGCATGACTGCCATCGCTGACAGGCCATGCTTCACCCACCTGTCGGTGGGGCCAACCCCAGACTCGGGACTAGAGCCGCCTTTGGTGGACGACCCGCCCTGACCGGGCTACCTACGGCTTGCATGGACGGACCAACCACCCCGAGAGGTGACTGGCGGGGGCCTGTGACAAGGACTCCCCTTCCACCGGATTGCTCCGATGTTTCCTACGGACCCCATACGGCCCGTCACAGACTGAACCCCCGAAAGGGAACAGCCAGCCCTTCAAGCTCCGGCGGTGGGACTCGAACCCACAACATGAGGAGCTTGTAGCTCTGGGGGAGGGACTTGAACCCTCAACAACCGATTTAACAGACCGGCGCTCTACCTATTGAGCTACCCCAGATCGAGAAGATAATCCGCCGCAAAGCGGACGCCTTTGGATTGGCCATTACGAGGTTTGGACAGCCTGAGTCGGGCTTGGGTAACCCCGACATCCTCAACGGGTACAAGGTACACGGCGTCCCTGTCAGGAGAATAGACCCCAAACAAGTCCGCTTGCCCCCTGTAATCTTGCTTCCCCTTCCCCCGATGGGTTTGAGAGGAGCATGTATCGAAGGCCAAAGCGCCGTTCTTCAAGCGGGCGGTCTTGCACTGGACCCGGATGAATTTCCCATCCTCATCCACCACAAGGTCGTACCGTTGGTTGTCCCCGAAGGGTTGCAACACAACCTTGCCCGCCCTCAAGAGGGCTGCCAGCACCATGCCTTCACTGCGCTCGCCGATAGTTTTAGGGCTCTTGTTCATGCCCTCAAAGTAAGGCAAGACCCTTCGGTTGTCAACCGCCCGCTCTACCAGATGAGCTTCGCCGGAATAATGTGGTCTAGTACAACGCCGTCATCGTTGGGTGGCCTACCCTAGACGACGCTGCCTTTGCACGTCTCCGTGCGGGACACCAGACCTTAGCCCCTCTCATGGGGTGAACGACGGGCTTCGAACCCGCAACCACCGGGATCACAACCCGGGGCTCTACCTATTGAGCTACGTCCACCATGAACATGGGAACCCGTGGCAGGTGTTGAGCCTGCTTGACCTTGCCCCGTTAGGGGATTGGCCGTGCCCACCGGGGCACGGGTTCATTATGAAAATGAGGGCAGGACGAGTGGGCTAGACCCGCCCTGCCCTCGTTGGTGCGTTTTCACGTACTATTCAGTTGTCAAAGACCGCAACTCCCGGTGCTACCGGGTAGGCCCTACGTTCCAACTCAGGCCCAAGAAGCAAAAAAGCCGGGGAACCTTTCGGTTACCCGGCTTTCACCAGTCCACTTATGGAGCTTGGTTACTCGCCGGGTGCCCCCATCGGGTCATCACAACCCTCAATGGCGGCGGGGGCAGGCTGGTGATTCACGACTGCTGCGAACAGAGAGTCGCGCTTCGACGCCAGGGTTGCCCCGTGCGCTTGACGCTTTCTGCGTTCGTTTTTCGTCGTGATCAACATGGAACCAAAACCTCCGCTCGCCGATCATTCGGCGGCACTTGCTCAAAGGAATAACGGCAGCCTGAAGCCCTGTCAAGGGTTTTTCTCAGGCCGGGGAACTTTCCCCGTTGCCCTCACTCAACCCGAAACCGAAGGGGCCTAAGCCCACTTCGGGGAAGAAAAGTTGGATCTGGTGTGATGTCGGGGGTCTATCGTGTGGTGTGTCCGTAGAGACCGTGGTGTCTGATGTAGGCGACCACAGACGGGGGCACCCACTTAAGAACCTCGTCCGTATTGCCCGCAGCGATCAATTCCCGGAGGCGGGTGGATGAAACGTCGGGCATCGCCCACCCCAACTGTTCGGCCATCTTGGTATCGGGACGGGGGACCACGAGGATGCGCTCCTCCCCGCCAAGGATGTCGAGGATCTCGTCCCACCCCTTCCACTGGTGGCGGAGATCCCAGTTGTCCGATCCGATGATGAGGTGGGGTTCCCCGTGGCGGGCTACGTCACGGAGCAGATCGACCGTATAGGTGTAGTCGCCCTTCTCCTCCCACTTGGGGATGCGGACGGTGCCTCCGAAGCCCTCGAAGGCCCTGCGGCACATCTCGGCCCGGTGTTCCCACGGGATCAGCTTGTCGTTCTTGGCGAAGGCGTGGTGGCCGCAGGGGCTGACGTACAGGATCTCGAGGTTGCGCTGTGCGATGGCGTAGGCCGCCGTCATGACATGGGCAAGGTGTGGCGGGTTGAAGCCGCCCCCGAAGATCCCGTAGCGCCACATCAGTCGGTGCCTCCGTAGCTGCCCATCTCGTAGCAGTCGGGGTCTTCCGTCACGGTAGGCGGCGTCTCGATGCGTACCGGCCCGATCATGACCTTGGCCTTGCCGTCACGGGGGTCACGCTGGACGATGAGGCCGTCCGTCTCCCCCTCCATGGCGAAGATGACGAACCCTTGCTGCTCCTCGTGGAGGAACACCTTGCTGAGCACGCCTCTCTCACAGTTCAAGCACACGCACTCAGGGCCGTCGGGTGTTCCTGCCTGTCCAGTCATCTAATGCACCGTGTCGAGGTTGAAGAAGCTCCATTCGGGCTCTGGCTCACTGGGCGTGGGCGGAGAAGCCCCGTACTCCCGGTAGTCCACCATCTGTAGCTGTGTACGGTCGTAGCCGTCCCGCATCACACGGTAGCAGTCAGGACAGGTGGCCTGCCCCATGTCCGAGGTGGTCTGGTTGCCCTTGTTGCCGCAGGCGGGCTTGGTGCTGCCCGAAGGCTGGTAGCAGACGTCTCCCATGTCACACCTCAAACTCGATGCCCTGCCCCTCCAGTTGGAGGTAGGCGGGGGTGTCAAAGCGGTAGACCTTGGCGGGCCGGTGGCCTGCCTTGCGGGTCTTGCCGGTGTCGATGAGCACCTCCAGCTTCTCCACCTTGCGGCGGAAGCTGGCCTTGTGGAGTTGGTGGCCGAGGATAATCTCGTACACGGTCTGCAACTCGGTCAGGGTGAACTCCTCGTCCAACAGGCCGAGGCCAACGGGTTGCCAGCGGAGCTTGGAGCGCAGGCGCTTGAGGCCCTCTGCGAGGATCTTGTTGTGGTCGAAGGCCATGTCGGGAAGGTCGCCCACGTCGAACCAGCGGGCGTCGGAGGCGTCGTCGTCCGCCTTGACGGTCACGTCCTTGGGGCGGACGAGGCCCATGTAGGCGGTCGAGATGACCGGGCCTCGGGGGTCACGTCCGGGATCGCTGAAGGTGGCAAGCTGCTCCATGTAGGACAGGGCCACGCCGGTCTCTTCCAGCAGTTCCCGCATCGCCGTTTCACGGAGAGGCTCGTTCTCGTTGATGAAGCCGCCCGGTAGCGCCCAGTGGTCATAGAAGGGCTCTCCTTCACGGCCACGGCGGATGAGCAGTACCTTGAGGGTGCGCTCCTCGATGTCGAGGGCGAACACAACGGCGTCGGTGGTGTGGTCTACCTTGGGGAACTCGTAGACGTGGGCGTGGTCCATCAGGTCGAACAGGTCGCCCATCGTGCAGCCCTCGGGGAGCGGGGGCTGGTGATACCGCATCCCGGCCTCGACCGTGTTGCCGTCCTCACCGATCATTTCGGCGGCCTTCAGAGAGCACACCCGCATGAACTGGCGGGCTGCGATCTGTAGTTCCGCACGTTTGTTTCGAGTCATCAGGTCCTCCTTCTATCTCTTCAACACAGCTTGACGGCTCTCTAAGCCTGTCCAGACACGGGCAGCGGCAGTAAATGCCGCCTTGAGGATGGGGTTGGGGTAGTAGCACCCCGACCACGGATCCAAGGGTGCTAGGCTGGAGAACCGTCCTGGGTACGACACCAGCTTCCTCTGCGCCACGTCGTCCAGAATCTGCTGCGCCCAACGGTTCGCACCAGGTACGACCTTGGGAATCAGGTAACGGGTCACGGGACTGATGCCGTCTGTCCTGTTCCAGATGTCCGTAGCGATGACCCCCATGGAGATGAGGGTGCTGTAGATGCCCCTCGCCTGCCAGCCCGCACGGTGGCAGTGCCACCAACGGACCATCTCGGCTTTCACCTTCTGGTAGAACCGCAGGGTCGGGATCGAGCCCAAGGCCGCCGACCCCGACGTCACGATCCCCATGCACGCTCCGGGGTTCATGTGGCCCAACAAGCCCTCGATGAGGTGCTGTGGGCCTAGTAGGTCCGACCGGACAAAGGAACCCCGCTGGTAGGCGTCTGCGGGGCCGTGGAGGGCATTCCCGGCCAGGTGGAACAGGTAGTCCAGCGGCGGCCCATCCAGAACGGCAGCGGCGGCCTCGTCGATGGAGTCCTGGTTCGTGAAGTCACAGAACAGGGACGTGCCGCCGCACTCTTCCAACTCCCAGAGCTTGGCGTGGTTGCGGCCCAGCGTGTAGACCTTGGAGGCTCCCCTGCGGAGCAGGGTCTTGGCTACTGCCAGTCCGTTCCCTGACGTGGCACCTGTGACGAGGCAGACCTTTCCCTCATAGGGGTTCATGGAGATCACCAGAGGTCGTTTAGCCCTGATTGCTCCGGGCGATGCCGGATGATGAACAGGTACTCTCGTAGAAGCGAGTCAGAATACGTCCGATCATCGGAGGCGTCTGCCTTGTACCGCTTGTAGGCCCGGACCTGGATCTCCATCTCGGTGTGCTGGAACCCCTCCAGCATGCACTGCTCCATCTCATCCCGGCTGAGTGTCCCGTCAGAACTGTAGCTGATGAGGACGAGCTTGGCCGTCGTCCGCTTCATGATCGCCCGGATCAGGTCGGCCACGTCCTCGGCCTTGCCGCTGAACGTGGAGCGGGGGTACGGGCGGAGCCCGGTCACGCCCTTGACCCTCGGGTTGTCGTTCATCACGAAGGTATCGTAGAGGTGGTAGTTGGGGCCGTACTGGCGGTTGTTGTACGGCGGGTCGATGTACAGCACGTCCTCCGGTGCCCTGCCCGGATGGTCAAGGTACACGAGGATGTCGTCCTGCATCGCTGTGACGTCGGCACTCATGGCCACGAGGATCTCGTCCTTCGGGAAGTACGGATTCAGGGCCTTGTCCTGCCAGTGCTTCAGATAGGCCCCCTGCGTCCCTGCTGTGTTGAGGACACGGGACATGGCCTCTATCCCACAGTAGAGCAGGTAAGCCCGCACACGGGGACTCCTGACGCTCTCAATGTACTGTCTGGTGGCGTCTACCCGCTTGGCGTTGTCCTCTGTGAGGTACATGCGGTTTCCAGCGGGTGAGTACTCACGGTAGAAGAAGCCCTCGATCCCCTCCAGCCCGGAGATCAACTCCAGATGGGTGGCACTCTCGAGGGCCTCATCCTCTGTCAGGGTGGTCAGGCCGTTGACCCGAACAGCCGGGAACGCAAGCAGGTCGAGGGCGATGACCTTTTGGAACGTCATCAATGCCTTGAACGTGACCGCACCTGTCCCCATGCAAGCGTCCAAGAACGTAGACTTGGCGGGATCAATCCCCAGAATCTGCATGTGCCGTTCGGCGTGCCCGAAGATCCAGTCGAGCAGCTTGGCCTTGGAGCCGATGTAGTCCATGTCACCTCCGGGGGACTCTACCCGAACAGCGTCCCCGGTCGGGCTACCCCTTGACGGGCACCTTGTGGATGTTGCCCGTGGCGTCCCGCTTGACGGTCACGTAGACGATCTCCGCCGCTGTGACAGCGATGGGGGCGTCCTTGCCGTCCCTGCTGGCCTCGATCTCCACCTTGACGGTGATGGAGGTGTTCCCGATACAGACCAGCGACGTGTAGAAGGTGACCTGGTCGCCCACCTTCACAGGGTGGGTGAACTCGATCCCGTTCATGAACCGGGTCACGACGTCGTGCTGCGTATGCCGTCTAGCTTCTACCGCACCGGCCAGATCGATCTTGGACAGGACCCAACCGCCGAAGGCGACCCCGTGGTGGTTCAAGTCCTTGGGCATCAGGATCTCACGGATGGCGATGTGCCTGCTACCCAGGACACAGGGCTGCAACGAGATCTCGGCGCAGGGGTTCCTCATCGGCTCCGGCTCAGGGCCGTTGACGGAGAGGTGAACCGTCTGGGTGCGTGCGATGAGGCCCATCTCGTTGTGGGTATGCCGCCCGTCAGCGAGGAGGGTGTCGAGGATGCCCGCCGCCCTTGGCCCGTGGGCCTCGACGGAGTCAGCCACTGCGTCCGCCCACCAGTCCTCGTGCAAGTCGGCCCGGTCGGCCTCTGCCCTTGCGGCGGCACTGGAAATGCCCATGAGGCTTTTGAGCGCCGTCTCAACGACGCTCCTGGGGGCGTTGAGCCGCACGAAGTCGTGGGTATGCCTGTCGTAGAGCGCCCACTTCTGGTCGGGCTGTTGGAGAGGGGCGAGGTTTCTCATGGGGCCTCCACGATGGCCTTGAGGCGGGTGGTGATTTCAGTGAGGGCTTCCGTAGAGCCATCCCACCGGATCACGTTGGGGTGGGTGAAGTCCTTGTTCCACTTCTGGTCGGGCATGATGACGAGGCCACGGGGCCGCCACTCCAGCCAACGCTCGATGTACGGCGGGTAGTCGTCCATCAGCACCTTGCCGTAGGAGAGGCCCTTGTCCTCCGTGATCGTCACGGCCACGCCGGGGAGGTGCTCCCGGCACCACTCCACCTTCTCCGTCCATGCAGGGGTGTTGCGGAACGGCCCCTTGGTCAAGACGTTGAGGGTGAACCCGTGGGATTTCAGGGCGGAGATCATACGCATCCCGAACCGGAGGGTCGGGAGTTCCCGCCACCAGCCGGGGCGCTGCTTGATGATCCGCATGCGGGCTTCGATGTGCCTCGGGTGCTTTCCGGGGTGGGCCTCGTAAGGGGCCTCGTCCGGCCCCCGCATGGCCTCCAGATCCCGCTGCATCTGGCCGTCGAAGTCAGCGACGGTTCCGTCCATATCGATCAGGGCTACCAGTTCGTTCTGCTTCATTCTTGTTCCTTGGCTATTCGATCCCTCACACGGGCTTCCACAGTACCCCACAGCCCGGACGCCTTGGCCTCCTCGATCTCCCCTTGAGACACCCACAGCGGAGGCTCGTCCTTGTGCTGTGGTAGGGCGATGCTGTCGTCGATGTGCAGGTCGAGGCGGGCTTCTAGCGGGCCGTCCCTCATGAAGTCGTCCAGCCGCATGCCACAGCCGTTCGCACGGGTGCAGGGCTGGCCCTTGGGGGCGTGGCACACGGGGCAGTCAATGTGTTTGATGACGAGGGGGTTCATCTACTTCAACCTCATCCGGTACAGGCGGTCGCCACGGGAGAACAACACCACGCCGCCCTCCTTGCCAAGTCGCATGTCACCGCTGATGGCGGGGTCTTCGATCTCCTTGACCTTGCTGGAACCCTTGCGGTGGCTGAACAGTTCGAGCTTGTCGTCCTCGTTCAGGCAGACACAGACCCCGGAGTCGAGGGTCACGAAGTTGAGGCCAGTCGGCTGGATGTCCTCAACGATCCTCACGTCGTAGGTGGTGAAGGTCTCGTCGAAGCGGAACACGAGCCGGTCAAACTGGCCCTTCTTCTCGCCCACAGCCATGAGGACGCCGCTGTCGTACTTGGCATCCAGCACACGGTACTCATCCAACTCCTTGATCCGAACCTGTTGTGAGGCCCCGGAACGAATGAGGAGGGACGCAAAGGTCGACCCGAGCATGTCCTGTAAGAGGACGCCGGGGTACAGATGGGAAGCGTTGGGCAGGACGTTGGCCACCGCTTGCGTAGAAGCGATCACCTTGTTCCCTGCGTCCGTCAGCTTGATCTCCAACAGGTTGCCCCCGGCCCTCATGTAGATGCGCCCGTCGTAGCTGGACACCTCGTCGGCCTTCAGGCTGAAGGGGATCGTGGTCTGGTCTTGGAGGTTGTGCAGCGTGGGGACGTCCGTGGAGGAGTCCACCAGCACCGGGACGTAGCCCCGGCTGAAACCCAAACCCGAGGGCTTCGGGGGTGCCTTGCCTACCTGACGGCGGTCGACCCACATGGTGTCTGCCAGCACGACCCGCTTGGTGCCGGTCGTCCAGTACCGTGTGACGTTGCCGCTGTACTGGCCCAACTCGATCACCTCGATGAGGTCGGTGCCCGTGACCGCCTTGACGGTCGGGACGATGATGGCCACCACGTTGAAGTCACCCGGAGGAGCGTCTCTGCGCCCGTGCAGGAACACGGCCTCGTACCAGTCCCTGTAAGCCTGCGGGATCACAGCAAAGTCATAGGTCGCACGGGGCACCTTGACCTTCGGGTCGAACACGGAGATCCCGGCCTTCATGCGCTCTTCGAGTCCCTTGATGGACGGGTGTTTTCCCTTGAACGGATGGATGCCGGTGAACATCTGGAAGGACACGCAGGCGAAGGCGTACCAGTCAGAGCCCTCCGTCCAGTGCGGGGGCGTAATCGTCCAGTCCCTGACCGACGGCATGATGGCCGTGGCCGGGTAGTTGGGGGTCTGGTAGCTGTCGGCGTCGATGGCGTAGATCTCGGCGAAGTCCTTGGACACGAGGAAGTTCATCTCGTTGGCGTCGACCAGTAGGACGCCTGCAACGTGGACGCCCTTCATGACGTGTTGGAGCTTCAGGACAAGGCGCTGCATCATCGGGTGGTCAAGGTTGTTCCTGTCACGGAACACCTTGGGGAACAACTGGCACAAGGCCCAAGCGTCCGGGATGAAGCGCATCGTGTAACCGATGGGCTTGCCCTGCTGGTCTTCGAGAAGGGCCTGCGGGCGGATCACGTTCGGATCTTGGATCGCCTGTAGGGCTTGAACCTTCCCGTGGGGGAGCATCTTGTTCGGGTCGTGGTAGGTCTTGTAGGCGATGCCGCCCTTGGCGTGGATCTTCCCCTCACCGCCCTCGCCGACGTAGTCCCGTTGCGTAAGGCTGATCGGGCTGTTCTGCCCCTTGACCCAGACTTTCATGCAGATCCTCCTGCCCTCAAGTAAACGAGGAGCTTCGTCTCGTCGTCTGTCAGGGAAGGTTTCGAGTTAACGAGGCTAGGAATCCACAAGCAGTGATGCATCCCATCGTTGTCCTTGAACCACAGCCATCGGATCCAGCCCCCACCGGGATCTCGCCAAACCTCCCCCAACTCAGGGTGGCCCATCTCTCGCCACTTCGTCACGAACCGACGGAGCGCAGTGGTATCCAGTTCGGGATGGTCCCGGTGGTACTCGACAAACGGCTCTGGCCGTTGGGTAGTTGCTGGGGCGAGGTCGCTCATGTCAGTCCTTCTTGCCACAGGGCGCAGCGCCCGACGCATAGGGGCCGTCGAGCTTCCCCTCTTGGGTGACGCAGTGAAACTCCTCCTTGAAGGAGTCGATGATGGATTCCTGTGCCCCGATGTGACCCTTCGCCACGCAGAAGGATCTCTGTGCGTCCTGCTCACACCCATGTTGGACGAACACGCCGACCACCAGCGCACAGATGGCGATGATGGCGAGGACGACGAGCAACTCGATGACTGTCCAGCCTTTACGCATCGGGGGCCTCCTCCGGTTCGGGGATGTAAATGGCGGCCACCCCGAGGTCGTCCCCGTGAGTCCACCCGAGGTTCGGGCAGGTCTTGGTCAGGAACCGGCGGAGGCGGCGTTGAAGGAACTCGCCCGTGTAGCTCTTGATACTGACGAGGTGCTGGACGACGTCGAGCATCGGCACGGGGTTGTGGTCGGCGTCTACGAACGAGTGGACGCCGTCGGTGCAGACCATGACCATCTCGCACTCGGCGAGGCTGAAGTTCATCCCGGTCTCGAACTCGTCCGGGGTCGTGATCTTGAACCCGTCCTCGATGACCGTTGTCTCCACGCCGTCGACGTACACCTTGGCGGTGCGGATGCCGTACCCTTCGGAGATGTAGAGGTCGAACCGGGACTGGTCGAGCAGGTAGGACAGGTAGCCGGGGGCTCCCTTGTAGTCCACGTCTAGCACCATGACCTTGCCGTCCCGGTACTTGGCTACGACAACGCCGTCTCCCGCCACCGAGGCGTAGATCTCATCGTCGTTGCCGAGCAGGGTCAACAGGGTGGCGTCTAGGCAGCGAACGGGCAGGGGCAGGGACACTCGGTCCTTCGTGCGCCACGCCACCCACTCAGGCTTGATCATCCCGTAGAGGGTCAGGCACTCGATGGCTGTCATGGTGAGGAACCGGGAACCGAAGTCCGTGTCCGGGCTGGAGGAGCAGCCGTCGGCGACCACAGCGTAGGGCCTGCCGCCGGGGGTCTCCCCGGAGCGGGCGTAGTCCTCGCAGACCTTGTGGGTGCTGCCGATGGCGAAATGGTGATCAGCGTTCATGCGAACAGACCCTCCTCCATGCCGTGGATCCACTTCCCGATCAGGGTGCAGTCGGCATCCGTGAGGACGCTGTCGACGGCACGCTGGAACAGATCGGTCACCTGTGCCGGGGGGTGGACCACGATGTACTTGTTCGGGTTGCTGACCCGGACGTTGCCGACCGTCACCGATGGCTTGCGGTCCTTGTAGGAGACCCGGAGTCGTCGTGCCTTCAGCTTGTCCGGCAGGATCTCCGTGATCTGGTAGAGGATCATCCCGTACTCAGCGTGGCTGTTGCCCTTGCCCGTGGCAGCAATCCAGCCGCCCTCCGTGAAGGGTTGGCCGAGAAAGTCTGTCTTGGGTTTGCTCATCCCACGTTGCTCCACGAGATCTGGTTCTGCTTCTTCTACCCGGTGGTGAAAAGGGCTAAGCCGGGGAAGGGCATAAGAACCCCCAACGGCCCCTCCCCGGTTGCCCTACGCACTATCGGTGGTGGCCTAGAAGGCGAGGGACTGCGAGGGGCCGCCCGCCACAAGGGCACACCACCTCATGAAAGAGGCTTGCGTAAGCCGTCCCTTCATCATGTTTACGTCCTTGTGAACCCACTGAACGTTCCCTTTCTCATAAGGTTTTTCCGAATCGATCCTGTCCAAAGACGCCGTCGTGTACCGACTGTAGTTTGTCCGCAGCCGTGTGAAATAGAGGGGTTCCCCTGTCAGGGCACATCTGCACCCATGGTCTTGGAACAAGGTTCGGGCTTCCTCTTGTGTAAGGGTGACAGAGATCCCACGCCTGACGGCTTGTGCCACTAGACGGGACCAGAACCGATCTGGCAACTCAGACACAGTGCGGTTCATCAGTTCCCTTTCTTTGTGCAAGCACTCGGGGCATTGAGTTGCCTTACGTTTTCCATTCCCTGACAGATATGCCGTTCCGAACGTCCTCTCGAACCCGCACTCGCACCGGCAAAGCCACATCCGTCCACCGTACTTGTTGTACCCTGCCAGCTTGGTTACGGTGTACTTCCCCACCTTTAGGCCGAGAAGTTGATCCTTCAATTCCTGTTCCGCCGTTCCTCTCAGGGACTTGCGGCAGTCAGGGCATGCGGACGGTTGCCCTGTATTCAGGTAGGATGTCCCGAACGTCCTCTCATAACCGCAACCACACCGGCAGAGCCACAACCTCATCTTGTGCTTGTCGTGCCCTGCCGGTGCGATCACTGTCCACTTGCCGACCCGCTTGCCTTCCATCTGTCCTCCGGTCGGGTACTGCACCCTTCTGGTGTCTAAGTACCCGTAACACCGGACAGACTAAAAAGCAAGAGATTGGCTGGGGCCGCCCGTGCCGAGGCTCTGGCTCTGGCTGGAGACGCTCTTGGACACGAAGCCCGCGACCTTCGCCAGCGTGCCGCTGTTGACCGTCCCGGCGAAGACGTACTGCTGGAAGCCAGCCTCGGTCTTGAAGCGCTCCAAGTAGGCGCTCAACTGGGACACGTCGTCGGAGGCCCCGTCACCGATGCCGATCAGGACGGGCATGATGGACTCGACCGCCTCGGACTTCATGGCACCGTCGAGGGCGTCCTTGATCATCCGGGGCGTGACCTTCGACTCGTTGTCCATGCCGTCCGTCAGGACGAACACGGCGGCGTTGACGTCGAAGTCCTGCGCCACGAGGTCCTTGCCGTACTGGAGGCAGGACTCGATGCCGCTGTAGGCGGCGTCGTAGAGCGCCGTGGTGCCGGAGGGGTTGCACGAACCGTTGTAGTCCGCCGGGTTGAGGTCGGGCAACGGACGGAAGCCGTGGAACTCGCTGATGCTGCGGTTGAACATGATCACCCGCAGCATGATGTTGTCCGCACGGGGGCTCTTGCGGCAGGCTTCGACGATGGTGCCGAGGAGCTTGTCGAGGGCGTCACCGTGCCCGTAGAGCGAGGACGACACGTCGACCGCCACGACCACGAGCGTGTACTCGCTGGCCCCGAGGGTCTCGATCCGTGCCGCCGAGAACTGGAAAGTCGTCCCACCGATCTGGTGGGCCTGCATGCCATCGGTCTGTCCCAAACGTGCCATGATGTAGTTCCTCCTTCAGGATTCGGTTCTCTGTATGTCTGCCCTGTCCAGCCTTGCGGCCAGACGGTCTATCTCATCGAGCAGTACCTTGGCGTCAGCCCGCTCAATGTCCGGGCACCCGTTCCCTGGGTCGAGGACGAGTGCCCGGACACGGGCCACCTCCCGGCGTTCCCGCCGAGCCTTCTTCTCCGTCCGCCGTGGCATCAGGCGAGGAAGTCGACCGTGGTCGAGGTCTTCATGCCCTTGGCGAGCATGTCCGCCATGAAGGCGTCCCCGAGGAAGTCGAAGCCGCCGACGTTGCTGGAGGCGTCCGTCAGCAGGACGAGCTTCTCCACGTACTTCGGGTCGCTGAACAGGTCGGCGATGTCCCGCACCGTGTTGGCCACGCAGTGGGACAGGGCCTCGCCCGTGACGGCGATCATGTCCGCCTCTTCCAGCGTGGAGATGAGCCCGGTGTTCACCTGCGTCGAGGGGTCGTTCGGGTCGGGCACCTCGGCACGGACGCCGCTGAAGTGCTCCGTGTTCGGGTTGTTGCCCTTGACGACGTAGTTGATGCGGGCCTTCTCGCTGACTTCCCACTTGCACAGGGCGTCGGCGAGGTCAGGCACGATGCCCCAGCCCCAAGTGCCCACCACGCAGTGGTTCGTCCACACGACGTGCGGGTAGCGTCCGCCGTCGGAGAGGGCCTTCAGGTAGGCGCGGGCATCGTCGTACAGGGACGGGGCGAAGGTCGTGTACTCGTCGTTCGTCAGGACGGGGGAGCCGCTGCTCATGTCCACGGCGACGATCCGGTTGTCCGGGGTCAGGCCGAGAACGGTGAACGGGGCGGGCATGTCGCCGGTCGTGACGTGCTTCCACCAGGCGGGGCGCTCGATCTGCACCATCTGGTGCGAGTCGAGGGTGACGTGGATGTCGTCGAGCTTCGGGCCGATGCGGCGGATCATGTCAGCCGTGCGCTGCATGTCGGCGTCCGCTCCCGGCACGCACAGGGCCCCTTTGGGGTCGCAGAAGTCGTTCTGCGGGTCGACGATCAGGAGATGGATCTTCATGGTCAGTCCTCCAAGGTCAGGTCGTTCGTAAGGAGGCCGCTCGACACGAGCGCCTCACGGGTTCCCAGGGTTGCGATCACCGGGTTGGACTTGTGGCGGGTGATGCGTTCCACCCGCCGGGTCGCCCGGAGCAGCATGAGGAAGTCGTTGCTGGTCGTGAACTCGGCGCAGCCCCTGAAGCAAGGGCTCTTCACCGCCTGCTCTACGAGCAGCCGCATCTCGTCCTGCGAGAGGTCGTCTATGAACAGACGGGTCTCGATGGCGGGGCAAGCTCCCCACTGGCTGTCGAGGAACCGGGCCACCCGCTCGATGGTCCCGAAGCGCAGCACCTTGCCGGTGTCGGGGTCTACCCGCCCGTAAGTGAACGGGACGCCGAGCCAGTCCAGCAACTCCTGCTCGTCGCTGTGCCCGTCCCCTGTGCCCCACAGGTCGGGGGAGGGGAGGGCAGCGATGATCGGGCGGAGGGCGCTCTTGACGTCGTCGCCCATCACCTCGCCGCAGGCGAAAGCCAACTGGTACACCTCGGTCTTCGTGAGCATCGCCATCGGGTTGGTGTCCACTTCACCGTCGCCACCCTTTTGGTAGAAGCGGATGAAGCGGTCTTCGCACTCGTTCCCCGTGCCGTGGCGGATGCCGTTGCCGAGGAGGCGGTTGAAGCCTCGCCCGATAGGCGCTCGCAGGCAGGAGCGGATGCTGCCGAGGATGGTGGGGTCGGAGGCAACCCGGTTTTCGATGCTGCTCCAGATCTGCCCACCATGGGCTTGCACGATGGCGTATTCCATGGATTCAAGGAGGGCACTGAACATGGCCTCGCCGTTGAAGTCGATCATGGGGATGCCCAAGGCGTCCGCCAGCCCCTGCGCCCGCTGCGTCTGATCGCCGCTGGTTGAGAACCGGCTGTGGACCATCGTGATCTTGTCAGCCCCGAGGGCCTCCTTGAGGAGGCAGGCCATCACGGCGCTGTCGATGCCGCCCGAGATGTCCAGTTCCGCACGGGGCACGCCGGTTTCCTCGTGGTACTCCTTGATGGCCGCAGAGCGGTCGTGGAACAGGGCGATGGGGTCGAGGACGCTCATGTTACCTCCCGTCAACGAGCTTGACGGCCCGTCCTTCGTTGTCTGTGGGGTGCGTCCAGCCGCCGTCCTTGTGGTCAACGCCCAAGGGCAGTGTCCCTTTGAGGGCGCTGGAAACGGCGATGTCGGTGTTCGCTCCACATGCGGAACAGCGGAACGTGGCGCACACATCCTTCGGACGTGTGTGGTGCTTCGAGATGAACAGGTCACCCGGCTCAATGAGAAGGAGCGCATCACACCCTCTTCCCCCGTTCCAGTTGCCGGAGCACCGCATCTCGGCGATCCATGCCTTGTTCCTGCGTCCTGCTTCCAGCACCTTCACCGGGGGTCTCCTGTGTCGGGGAGCGTGGGGTCGTCCGGGTGCGTGTACCCGCCGTCCTTGTGCTTGACGCCTGCGGGCACCGAGATGGTGCGAGGCACGAGGCGCTTGCCGGACTCGTCGTTCTCGATGTCGGTGTTCACGCCGCACTCGGAGCAGCGGAAGGTCTTGTAGGTCGTGGTTTCGTCACGGGCGTGGCTGGCCGTGGTGAACAGGTCTCCCTGCTCCACAAGTAAGAGTGCCCCGCACCCGCCGCCGTCGTTCCCGTCTCCGGTGCAACGGAACTCATGGGACCAGCCCTTTTGCTTTCGGCCTGCTTCCAACACTTTCATTTCAGCCCTCCGCTTCTACGGTCGCCTGCGCCCACTGTGCGGCGCAGTCCCGCATCAGAGCCTTGGTGCCCTCTGAGAACTCAGAGGTGGCGTCGGTTGTGTTCGTGTAGAGGTAGGTGCCGACCGTCCCGAGGGGTGAGTAGCCGGTCGGGACAGGCTCACCCGCCTGACCGATCAGGCTGAAGGTGCCCTTCTCGTTGCCGATGCACCTGCGCCAGATCACGGGCTGGCCGGGGAGGCTGTCCTTGCCCGGTGTGCCCGAACGCTTCCTGACTGCCACGCCACCCGTCATCGCCAGCTTGAAGATGGCGCTCACGTTGTTGCGGCCAAAGGGATTCATCTCGGACATGCCGACCCAGTAGCCGCCGTAGCCGTACAGGCGGCGCTTACGGGGCCACCCGAGATCCTCGCAGTAGGCTTCGTTGGCGGTGGTCTTCTCAGCGGTGTAGCCGTCCTCGAAGATCGTGTTGGGCGTCAGGTAGAAGTAGTCACGCCCGTCGGCGTTCTGCGACGTACACCCTATGATGAGGGTGGTAAGCTGCTCGTCCTGATCCCCGGAGTCGAAGCGCATCGAACAGGGACGGAAGGGGTCTTCCGCCATGACCTTGAGGGCCGTGGGAATCCCGACCTTCATGGGGTCGATGGTGTCGAACAGGTAGGACGGGGGCTCCCGGCGCATGTCCCGGATGGCCTTGAACCCGGCCTCGTCGCCATTGTCCACGGCGCTCCACCGCATCTGGTGTTCGTGACCCGTGGTGCCCACGGGGATCATGTAGAGTTGCCAAGCGAGGTACACGTTGGACGTGTTGAAGATCCCGATGCCCTTCAGGGCTTCCAGCGCCAGACGGTGCTGCTGCATGCAGGTTGCCGCACGCATGCCAACTTCGAAGGCCCTGTGGGCGTCCCCGCCGAGGGCCTCGATGACCGCCAAGCCCCGCTCACGCACGAGGGACTGGTAGAGGTCGGGGTTCTCCGTGAGGAACGTCCAGCCCGAGTTGGCCGGGGTCATCAACTCGCCGATCAGGTTGGCGATCCGCTCCTCGTCCGAGCAGGAGGGGATGTAGGTCTGGAAGGCTTCGGTGTCCCCCGTCTTTATCGCCGTGGCGATCTGGAGGGGGAAGTTGAGCATGATGCTGAGAGGCTCCAGCCAACTGGCGAGGAAGCTGGGGCCGTCCACGGTGAACAGGGGCTCCTTGGGGAGTACCCACGATCCCACCGGGGCGCACTGGATGTCGACGTGCCCGAGAAGGGCCGTCTCCATGGCAGGGGTCATCCCGTAACCGTGGGCGTCGAGGAATCCCCGCTCCTTGCCGTCCGGCAGGCGCTTGGGAAGGAACGCACGCACGACCCGCTCAAGATCGAACGGGATATACAGCGGGCCACCCTTACGGCAACCGCTGTAGAAGGTCTCCCTACGCATCGGGAAGCCCGCTTGGGCCATTGAGAACTTGTAGCCGTCCGTCATGAGGGGGTTGCTCGACCCGCCCATCATCAGTTCGGCCAATCGCTCTTCGTATCGTTCGGCCATCCGGCCCTCCCGTGTTGCGGTTAGTAGCAACCTGCTACGAACCATAGTAGCGGGCTGATACTAAGTCAACCCCTTTCTCACGTCTTCAACACAGGGAGGTGGAGGGCTAAGCCTCACACGGCTTTGACGGCGATCCTCAGAATACGGATGGGCTTCTTGTTCTTCTCGGGCAGGCGTTGGATCAGGGTGTTACGGGCGGCACGGGCCTCGTCCACCGTGTCATACTTCTCAGCTTGCGGGAGGTTGTTGCAGACGATGGCGATGTTGGGGTAGCGGACGTACCGCCGTCCGAGGGTGATGACGTAGAAGGGAGGTTGCGGGTCGATCATCAGGAGTCCTCGTCGTTGAGGACTTTGACGAAACCGTGGCCCTTGACGTTGAACACCGGGCCGGGGATCTCCCGGTTGTTGTCACGGACGGTTCCGGGCGGCCCGTAAGGAACGGTGGGGACGTCGGCGAGGGGACGGTGGAGGTGCAGGACAGGCATGCGCCGTCCGTCCTTCGTGTGGCTTCGCCCTGTGCGGATCAGGAGCGGGGCGTTCAATGTGGCCCGCTTCTTCTCACCCACGACATCGACCCGGCGCTTGTCCGTGTCGATGTCCAGCACGATGACGGCGTCGTTCTCCGTGAAGGCTCCGTCCTTCTCCCTTGGGGAGCAAAGCCAGCCTGCACCGTCGATGGGGACAGCCAAGGAACCGAACACCCGTGTGTAGGCATTGGTCGGGCTCTTGAACTGGTCCCGGTACTTCTCCACGATGCGCCCGAAGATCGCACGGGCCGAGTCCAGTGCCGCCCACGAGGGGCCCTCGGAGGTCACCTCGACGTTGCGTGTCCAGTAATGCTCATCGAGGATCACGTTGTACAGGGACTCGAACAGCCCACCGAAGTCGTCGTCGTAGGTCTGGACGCTGCGGTCAGGGTAGACGAGGTACTTCGTGCGGAGGCCCGCCCGCATGTCGTTGGCGAGGACCACGTTGCAGCGGCTCCTGATCAGCACAGCCTCGTAGGCTGTGTCGACCAACTCTTCCTGCCCGGACCCCGAGAGCATCTTGCACCCGATGAGAGTGAGCTTGGGGTTGAGCTTCCGCATCTTGTCGATGACCCGTTCGGCCAGCACGAACGGGATCTGGATGATGTCACCGGCCTCGTAGCCCTTGGTGTTCATCTTGCCCGTCACGGGCTCCGCAGGGATCCAATTAACGACGGCGGCGGCCATGATGGCGGCGTCCATCTCCGGGGCGAGCGCCCAACACTGATCCCGGTAGCTGTCGTAGCCGTCTTGGAACACGACCTTGATGGCCTTGTTCCGGCCACCGTACTCCCCCGCGTCCTCACCCTTGATGCACGAGCCCCGGCTGGGCCAGTGGCCCACCATCTCATCGATCTGGCGGAGCTTGCCCATCGTGTCCGGCACGAGGAGGGTGACGTCGATGCCCTTGGAGGACAGGAGCCCTGCGAACTTGCAGGCCCAGATTCCACGCACCCGGTTGCCCACGAGCTTGTTGTCGTCGAGGCGTCCGTAGACCGCCCCAGCGGTGACGAGTACCTTCATAACATGCTCACTTTCGGGTTCACGCACAGGCACTCGAACGGTTTGCCCGTAGCGCCCGCCTTGCTGTGCCCGTCTCCCAGAATACGGGTTCCGTGGACAGGACACACATACCACTTGTGGCCCTTGGCACAGGTACGGTCGCCGATGAAGCACCGGCACCTTGTTACGGCAGGGCCCTCACAGGTGGGGCACTGCTCACGGTTGCGGATTTCTACGTCGTGGTCGGTCATGGTGTCTCCTTCTTGATGCAGAGGAACCGCAAGGAGCGGCCCTCCCGGAGAATAGCGAGGTCGAACCCGGCGTCCGCCAACACGGCGGCCATGTCTTCGGGGTCGTGGTACTGGAACACTGAGAAGTCCACCCCCGGCCCCCGGTTCAGCCTCGCCTGTAGGTGGTAGACCTTGCCCCAGAGGTAGAGGTGGGCCTCGGCGAACCTCACACCCTCCATCTGGTACAGGTGCGTCGAGTACCGCTTCACCTCACCCTCAAGCGGATGGACGAAGTAGTTGAAGGCGAACCGGCCACCGGGACGGAGCAGCTTGGCCACGGCAGGGAACGCCTTGCGGTAGTCAAAATAGGCGACCGCCTGTCGGCAGACGATGAGGTCGAAGATGCCGTGGGCGAAGTGGGTGTCCACTTCCTCGGCGTTGCCTTGGACGGTACGGAACTGCCCTCGGCGGAAAGGCCCCTCGGCCCACCCTGCCCTCGGGTTGAGATCAAAGAGGGTCACGTCTGGGGTTTGGCTAGCATCGGCCTTGTCCCGGTTCCACCGCAGGGCTTCCCGTGAGACCGCCCCAGAGCCGCCACAGAGGTCTAGGAGCTTCTCCCCGGCCACGTAGCCGCCGTGCGTAAGCAAGGCCCCAGGGTGGGCCAGCCAGCGGGCATAGAGGCGGTCGTAGTCCTCAGTGGTGCAGTCGAACATCAGTCCTCGTCAATCCAGTCGTCGTCCCATGCCCCACGGATGAATCCGTAGGTCGCCTTGAAGTGATCTGGCTCTCGCTCGATGGCTTTCTTGTAGAAGGGGTGCGCTGCGGAGCAGATCGCCTTGGCGTCCTCCAAGCTCACGAACCCCTCCCCCAGAACCTTGGCCCGGAAGCTGCGGTCGTAAGGGGAGAGCAACGTGGCGCAGGCAGCGTAGAAGGGCTTGTAGGCCGAGATCTCGACCAAGGGGTCCGGGTTACGGAGTCCGCTGATCTCGGAGCCGCCCCGCTCATAGTGAATGGCCTCAAGCAACTCGGCGGCGGCCTCTTTGATCTTCTCGTCCGTCACAGAGGATCCCTCTAGTCGATGGTCAGGCTCCAGATGGCCTGCGGGTTGGCTTCCCAGGACTTGCAGCGGCGGATCTCCCACCAGCCCTCTTCGAGGCGGTCGATGTCGTCATGCTCCGGGTGCTTGACGGCCAGCCCGTTGGGGGCGTGCAGGAACCCGAGGCGGTTCTTCGGCGTCTTCGCCTTGGACACGAACAGCCGCATCAGTGCCCCGTTCTCCACGAGGGGCACGAAGCGATGGGATTCGAACTCCATCCCGTTGCCCTCACGGGGATCCTCGACCTTGGCCTTGGCGGCGATGGGGTCGTTCGGGTGCCGGATGAAGATCAGGTCGCCCTGCTGTGCCGTGATGTCCGAGGCGGGGATGTTCCCGGCCATGTACTGGTAGCACGCTTGGATCAAGGTGCAGGCGGGCGTCTGGACGCCGTTCTTGCTGCGCTGCGGGCGAACCCGGTGGAAGTGGACACGGGTGCCGCCTTCGGTCTTCGGGAAGTGGTAGGCGCAGCCCTTCTTGGCGATGTCCCCACGGTTGTCCGTGACCCCGTGCTTCTCGGGGAAGCAGGCGGGGCAGTCCGGGTCTTTCGGCCCACGCACCAGCCGCTCTTCCAGCCGCTCGAAGATGATCAGGAAGGTCGGGTAGCCCCGTGCCGTGACGGTGCCCGTCAGGGTGTAGTAGCAGAGCCCGTAGTCGTCCCGCCCGTTGAGCCCCTTCTCCAACTCGTCCACGACGATGCCCTCGGACTCGGGGTCGGTGAAGCCTTCCTCGAAGATGTAGTAGTGGCGGGCGTAGCACCATTGGGTGCGGACGCCGCTCACGGACATCGCCACGTAGGGCACGGTGATCGTGTTGGTCTCGTTGTCCGCCACCGGGGTGAACGCCGAGCGCTTCTTGACGGTGCCCGTGTCGCTCTCGTCGTCCATCTCCAGTTCGAACTGGCTCTTCACGAAGCGGGGCATCGCCGTCCACTTCTTCTTCGTGTGCCGCTTGAGGTACACCTCGATGCGGAACAGGAAGTTCAGGAACGGCGTGATGTCCCGTTCGTAGTTCTTGCGCTCAGTGGCCGTGCGGGCGATCTCACAGATCACCTCGGCCCACCCCTTGCGCTTGAGGGCCTTCTCCCACAGACCGAACTCCCGGTTGACCGGCTGGCCGTCCTTACCCGGCTGGTTGAACACCGAGATGGGGATGTCCCCGGCCTCGATGGCCTTGCGGAGCTTCGGGAAGTTGTCCTTCGTGACGCCGAGACCGTCGGCCTGACTGCCGAAGCCCTTGCGCTTGCGGAAGTCCGCCTTGGCCTCCTGCTCCTGCACCTTGTCGGAGGCACCGGGCAGGGACAGGCACACATCCCGCTTCGCTTGGAACCAGAGGTTCGGCATGTCGTTGTGCTCCCGGTAGTCCGAGAACAACTCCGAGTCGGTCTTCCCGAACCGCATCCCACGGCGGGCCGCTTGGATACCGGACAGGAGGGCGTCGTAGTCCTCGCCGACCGCCTGTACGAAGGCCGAGAGCAGGGTGTTGTTCCGCTGCTTCTCCTTGGTCTTGCCGTTCATCAGCCAGCGGAAGAAGTCCCACTCCAGCGGGGCCTCCGTCTGGAGGCGCTCGATGTTGGCCTTGTACGCCTTCCTCTTGAGGATGGAGGCGATGCCTGCGTCGTCCACCTTCTTGAACAGGCCGCCGATGCCGTTGATGGCGAAGAAGCGATCCCAGAGGGCGTCGGCGTCACACTGCTCACCGGACAGGGCCAGCAGGATCGTGCGGATCGGGTTCGTGCTCGACGTGTTGAACCGCTGAGTGCGCTCCCAGTGGTTCATCTTGATCGGGGTGGAGTGCGACGTGTACTGGAGCGTCCGCCGCCACTTCCGCTGAAGCCCGAAGAACTCGGACGTGAACTCGACGTCGTTCGTACCGGGCACGATCTCCACCTTGCCCGTCTGGGGCTGGTGGAAGTGGGACACGAACTCACCGAGCACGGCGTCGTCGAGCGAAACCTTGATGCGGAGGAAGGCGTAGGGGATGGCTTCGTCCCGCACTTCCCGGTAGCCGCCCCGGCGCTCGTTGGGGTCGAAGCAGACGATGGGGTCGGACTGGTAGGCGTCGCCCACAGGCTCGACCTTGATCGGGATGTCCGAAAGCTCCTCGTCGGTCGTGGCGTTGCGGAACCACCAGCGGAACTGGTGGTTCGCATAGCGGTAGGCTTCCTCTGTCTGATCCATGCCGCAGTAGAAGATGTGGTCGCCCCACACGTAGAAGGCCACCTTGATGTTGGAGGCCAGCTTGACCTGCACCCACTGGACGGGCACGTCCTTGCCGGGGACGGGCAGATCCTTCTCCTTCAGGAACTCATCGGCGTCCTGGTTTCGCCAGTGGTTGTTGTCCTTGGGGTTGTTCAGCGTCTGTGCGCTGGGCGTATGGAAATGTATGGCCATGGAGTCCTCCTGTTCAAGCTCTCTACCCGACGGCGGAAAGGGCTAAGCCGGGTTCCGCCGGAGATCCATCGGGAAGTGGACGTGGGCAACCGTGTGCTCCGTCTCCATGAATGGATCATCGGTGTTTACGGGGAACGTCAGTTCGAAGTCCCCGTACCGCCGGACGGTGCCGTCCTCTGCGGTTTCAGCGTACTGCTGCTGGATGGTGTCGTGGACGACGATGGGCCACGGGATCTCAAAGGGCTTGACGGGTGTCTTGTCCCCCTTGTCCACGGCGGCCCACATCTCGGTCAGGTCGATCCTCTTCTCAGCCTGCCGGACTTCCATCAGCCGGAACACGTCGCCGAGTCGCCGGTACTTGAACTCAAAATAGGTCTTGTAGCCGGGGGAGATGTCCAACCCGTAGACCACCTCTTTGCCCGCCCGCTCAGGCACGATGACGTGCATCGTGATGTCGATCTCCGGCTGGAGGATGCCCTGCTTGTAGTCCACGATGCAGGACCAGTCGCAGAGCACCCTCACCTTCCTGAAGTTCTCCGTGTCGTACTTGACGTAGCGGTAGTCGAACTTCCAACGGTGCTCTCCCCACGGGTGCATCATCATCGTGAGCCCTGCCCCTCCGGGGAGGGTCTGGGACACGTCGAGGGCCTTGCCGTGGACTTCATCGATGCCCGTGGCGATCCTGTCCACCTGATCAGCGACACCGTCCGATACGTGTGACAGCGTTCGCAGGTACGTGGCGAAACGGTACAGGACGTCGGTGGGGTCGCTGTAGTCCGGTGGGGTCGGGCCGTCGATCATCCCCATCGCTACCTCCGCAAGAACGCCGCAGCGGTCTTGAAGCCCTGCGCCAGCACACGGGTTCCGTCAGCGGAGACCCAGCCCTTGCTCTGCGCCCGCTGGAGGTACAGAGGCCACCAGCCGGAATCGTCGTCGGACGGCATGGAGCCGTACACGAGTTGATGGTCCGCCCACATCGTCAGAAGCTGCTTGGCCCGCTCCGTGATGAAGTCCTGTTCGCCCTTGGTGTAGTCGCCGAAAGGCTTGGGGGTGAGGGTATCGCTCATTCGTCATCCTCCGAGGGGGTGAAGATCCGGGCGCAGTAGGCCGCCAAGATCCCGACGTAGTGGTTCCACGCCTTGTGTGTGCGCTTCCGCAGGAACTCCTTCCACGATTCGTGGGCGTTCCCTTGCGCCTTGAGGGTCAGATCCAACTCGGCCACAGCCAAGTCGATGTCGTGATGGGACAGCAGGAGCGGCTGGACGAAGACAGGCTCCCACCCGAGCTTCGCCCGCCAGCACACGCTGCCGATGTAGACGCCGCCCCGAAACAGCACCACCTTCCCTCCACGAAGGAAAGCGGTGACGTTCTCCAGCTTCTCGAAAGCTGTCACAAGGACATCCCCGTCCGCTTTGGCTAGACGCTTCCGTTCGGCGTCCCGCTGTACGGTGGCGGGGTTGTCGATCTTTATGCCGTTTTTTCCCACAGGCACCTCACTTGAACAGGGACTCGTAGGTAATCCACAGAGCCCTCGCTTTCTTCATCTCAGGCGAGTAGTAGGCCAGCCAGAACGTGTCCCGTTCTTTACGGTACATCTTCATCAGATCGGTGCCGTGCGACCGGCGCAGGTTGGCGATCCGGTCTGCCAGCTTGACCAGCACGGCAAGCTCCACGAGCCACATCTTGTGGGCGTCGGGGTCTACCTCCCACTCACAGATGAGCCGGACCATCTTGGCGTAGGTCAGCCGCTTGCGGATACGTCGACTCGGCCCGTCCACGTCGGACAGCAACTGAACGACGTGCCCGATCTCCCACTGGAACTTCTTGGCGAGGAGCGCCTCGTCCAGCGGGGTGTCCTCTATGATGTCGTGTAGCTGTGCCAAGGCACGCAGCACTTCGTCATCGAACCCGTGCTCGACCAGCACCGCCTCTACCTCATCGAGGTGAACGGTGTAGGGTTCGCCCGAGTATGTCTGATCCTTGTGCGCCTTGGCGGCGAGGTCTCTGGCTTTTTCGTAGAGATCTTCCATGTCTCCTCTACCCGAAACCCGAACGGGCTAAGCCCCCCGCCCGCCATTCTCCAGCATGTAGGCTTAGCCATGGCTTCATTCGGGTAGGGAGTTCGGACGGAGGAACCCAATGAAACGACGAGTCGACCTCAAAGCGATCCTGCGTGATCCCATCAAACGGAGGCGGTTGTTCGCCTTGACTCTTCAGGCAACACAAGCACGGGAAGGCCGTGTGATTACGTTGGTCGAAGCGTACTCAGTTGTCGACAAAGTGGGCTTAGGCCCCCGCAAGCCTGTGTAGAAGGGCTGGACGACGATGACGGAGGACATTCGATGAAGGTTCAGGTGAACAGGACGCAGAGTTCGGGTGGTGTGGCGGCAAGCTCCCAGTTCGGGATCTCCAAGGCCAACGCTTCTCACATCATGACGATCCTGCGTGACACGCTGTACACGGACAGGATCCTTGCTGTCCTTCGTGAGTACGCCAGCAACGGATGGGACGCCCACCGTTCGGCGGGCAAGGCTGATCAGCCCATCAAGGTAACGCTGCCCACGACCGACGACCCCAACCTTTACATCCGGGACTTCGGGAACGGCCTGTCCGAGGATGACGTGCTGCACGTCTACACTCAGTACGGAGACAGCACGAAGCGGGACACCGACGATCAGGTCGGCATGATGGGCATCGGCTGCAAGAGCGGATTCGCCTACTCCGACACCTTCACGGTCGTAAGCTACCACGGCGGGATGAAGCGCATCTACGTTGCCACACTGGACAAGTCCAACCTCGGGCTGATGCAGCGGCTCCACGAAGAGCCCTGCAACGCCGACGAGACGGGGATCGAGATTCAGATCCCCGTCAAAGAGGCGGACATCTGGCGTTTCGACAGCACGGCGAAGCGCCTGTTCCGCCACTTCAACCCGCAGCCCATCATCAACATCGACCTGCCCACGAACGGGCGCACCGAGGTCGAGACCGGCTACGTTGTAGACAACCCCGACCCGAGGGGCCAGTGGATGGCGGTCATGGGCTGTATCCCCTACCGCATCGACATCCACCAGATCCAAGAGAAGCTGACCGAGGTCAACCTGTGGGATATGGCCTGCCACCTGTCTGGCGGCCTGTTCCTCAACATCGGTGAGGTGAGGATCAGCGCCAGCCGTGAGGAACTCAAGTACGAAGAGGACACCACGGACGAAGAGGGGAACGACGTCCCCGGCACGAACAGCATCATCTTCGACAAGATCGTCACCGTCCTGCACGAGTACATCGACCGCCTGACGGACGTGCTACGGGACGACACCATGTCTCCTTGGGAGAAGCGCCTGAAGGGTTGGGCGCTCGTAGGCCAATGGGGCGGGCGTGGCACGCTGCCCTTCGCCGCCGACGTCAAGGACTTCTGCCGCAAGGCCATCACCCTCTGGAAGGGTGGCGAGGAAGACCCGGCCCCCAAGACCTTCACCATCCTGACTGCCAGCGGGCGGGAGGCCGTGTCCCACATGGACATGGATCCGAAGATGGCCTTCTACTACCGGGACGACGACGAGAAGCACCTTCAGGGCTACCGCTTCTCGTGGGAACAGCAGCGCCAATGCTTCATCATCCGTCCGTACAAGACCGCCAAGCCGAAGGCCGTGCGGGCTGAGTTGGCCCTGCTGTTCAAGAAGGTGAACCTGACGGGTGTGCCCGTTGTGAACCTCTCCTCCGTGGAGTGGCGTGAGCCGCCCAAGAACGAGATCGAGAAGAACATCAAGCACCGGGTGACCAGCTTCAAGCTGGTGGGCACGAACCGACACGGAGCGCTGTCCAATAACTGGGAGACCATCACCCGTGTCCCGACCGACGATGACGTGTTTGAGGTCATCTCGCACTTCACGACGGAGCACGACACCCGTGGCTTCCACATCTTCTCTGCCTACGAGGCAGACAAGACGATGGCGGACATCTTCGGGGTCACGCTGCCGGACATCTACGGCTACAAGACCACGGCCCGCAAGGAGGTCACCCCCGAGGACTGCAAGGGTACGCAGTACCGCATCTGGAGGAAGGGGTTCTTCCGCCGCCTGTTGGAGAACCCGGACCACCGCAAGGCCCTCGGCCAGCGGCGTTGGGCCAACGTGTTCGGGCGGGACGACTGGCATTGGCGGTACTTCCGCAACAAGGCCGAACTGCTCAAGGCGTTCTACGAGCGGCTGGAGACCGAGCTTGGGGCCGACCACCCCGTGACGAGGGTCTTCACGATGCAGCGGAAGAGCCAGCTTGCCCTGACCAAGCTGTCCAAGCGGCGCTTGCTGCGCCGCTACGTCCTAGAGGGCCTGCCCGAGTTGGACAAGCTGACCCGCACGAAGCGGGGCGTGGCCGCTGAGTGGGCGGTTCGGGACATCCGGGAGACCTACCCGTTGCTCGACGTAGGCGGCGAGGGCCTGCATTCCCTGTGCGGCGACGACGCCGACCACTGGTTCCAGTACGTGAAGCTCGTAGATGACGCCAAACTGGCCGCCCTGCTCCCGAAGGGGGCTTAGGCGTTCCCGGTTTCGGGTTGAGAACATGAACGGACGACTGAACGGACGTAAACGGAGGACACCATGAGCGCACCCAAGTTCAACCTGACCGACGAGTCGGTGACCATCATCGTGGATGGCAAGCCGTCGACCTTCAAGAAGGGCACCCCCAACTACGCTGGACTCGTGGGCGTCATCGCCAAGCAGGAGTACCACCGCTTCGGCGAGTTCCTGACCGTTGAGAGCGCCATCGCCGGTTGGATGGACGACGGCGACTTCACCGACGTGAATGGCAAGCTCCACTACAAGGGCGAGCCTGTCCCGCAGGCGCTCTCCGACCGCATGGCCTCCATGGCCTCTCGCAGCGAGAGCCCGAAGCCGCTGATGCGCTTCTACGAGCGCCTCCAGCGCAACCCGAGCTTCCGCTCCGTGCAGCAGCTTTACCCCTTCCTCGCCCACAAGGGCATCCCCATCGAGGAGGACGGCTGCTTCCTCGCCTACAAGTCGGTGAAGTCCAACCTGACGGATCACCACACGGGCACGGTCAGCAACAAGCCGGGGAACGTGCTGGAGATGCCCCGCAACAAGATCAGCGACGACCCGGACGTGGCCTGCCACTACGGCTACCATGTCGGTGCGCTGGCCTACGCCAAGAGCTTCGGCAGCAGCCCGAGCAAGATCGTGATCTGCCGGATCGACCCGGAGCACGTCGTCTGCATCCCGAAGGACTCTAGGCAGCAGAAGATGCGGGTCTGCAAGTACGAGGTGGTCGGCCACCACACCGGGCAGGTGATGCCCTCGACCACGGTCAAGAAGGGCGACGTGCCCGAGAAGGGTGCCAAGAGCCTCGGTGACAAGGCTCCGAAGTCCAAGGCGACCGGCAAGCGGAAGGGCAGCACGGGCAAGGCGAAGGTCGACCCGGCGCAGTACCCGAAGATGGACACGCAGGGCAAGGACGAGTTGAAGACGCTGCCGCTGGACACGCTCCGGGGCTACGCCGCCAACCACCTCAAGATCGTCGGGGCCTCGAAGATCCCCGGCGGCAAGCTCGCCCTGATCAGCAAGATCCTCGACGTCCGGGGCTGACCCTACGGGTCTACCACCCGGCCCGATCCTCCGTCCGGGCCGGGTGGGAACGCCCTCAACTGTGACGGACAAGGAAGCCATGTTCCTAGCCACCCTGACAGACCGGGTCGTACCTGCCGCAACGGAAGCCGCAACCGTGGCTTGCCAATGCCCGGTCTGCCCTTCCATGAAAAGCATCGTGGTCCTCGGGGTGTTGCTGTTCATAGTGGGGATCGTTGTGGGTGTCCTCGGAAGTGCCATGAGGTTCGCCCAATCATTCCGGTTTTGGTAAGGAGTCCGAATGAGCCAGTCCGCTGCCGCTGAAGAGATCACCGTTGCCCGCCCCGTCAAGGACGAGGTCTGGCGCAACCGTTGGGGCTGGCACTGCAAGGTCACCGGGGAGAACCCGGCTGACCACTTCCGGTACACGGCCATCCTGAAGGGCGGGCGTGAGTACGAGGGCATCTTCGAGATGTCCGACGTAGAGGACGGGTCGATTGTCCGGCTGGACGAGAGCCCTACGGAGACACCATGAGCAAGTCCACCATGTACATCAGCATCGACGTTGAGGCGGACGGGCCGATCCCCGGCCCCTTCTCGATGCTCCAGATCGGCGCAGCCATGTTCCACCCGGACCACTACTTGGTCGGGGAGGAGGCAGGGCCACAGGTACGAGGGACGTTCCAAGCGAACCTCGCCCCGTTGCCCGGAGCCACGACCGACCCGGACACGATGGCGTGGTGGGCCAAGCAAGACCCCGCCGTGTGGGAGGCCGTGACCCGTAGCCCCGGTGACCCCAAGACGGTCATGGAAGAGTTCATCCAGTGGGTGAACGACATCTGCCGGGTGGATAACGCCCGACCCGTGATCGTGGGCTACCCGGTGACCTACGACTTCATGTTCGTCTACTGGTACACGGTCAACTTCGTGGGCTTCCCCGCCCCCTTCGGATTTCAGGGGCTGGACATCAAGACGATGGCCATGGACAGGATGGGCTGCGAGTTCAGGCAGGCGTCGAAGCGCCGGATGCCCAAGCGGTGGTTCAAGGGTGCGCCCCCGCACACACACCTCGCCGTCGAGGACGCCATCGGGCAGGGAGCATTGTTCATGAACATGCTGCTGGAGGCCCGTGATGCGAAGTAGCCCCGATCCGGCCACCTCCGCCTTGTTCGACAAGCACCTCGTGCTCCTGTTCGACAAGGGGGAACCCTTCGGCGTGTACGACGTGCTGTGCGCCATGGAAGAGGAGCGTTGGTATCCCTGCAACTTCATGCAGATCGATCAGGTGTTCCGCTGGCGGGTCAAGACCAAGTGCGAAGGCGCAGGGTGGACTGAAGCGGAGCAACGGGACAGCAAGAATGCGATGGTTCGTACCTACGGGGTCTACAAGCCATGACGGTCATCGCCACCACCCCGATCATGATGACCTACGCTGAGTTCCTGCACCCGCACGATCACGAACCCGGCACGGTCGACTACTCCGTGCGGTCGGTCGAGGACAGGGACACCAACGTGTTCCCCGGCCCGCCGTCCGACGCCATGGGCGTTCGGTTCTTCGACGTCGTGGAGGTCGTCACCACGGACGAGAACGACATCCAGCGGGTCTGCACCTCGGGCCGGTTCAACTACTCCAAGGGCATCCACTTCTACGCAGGGACTGTCCACGCCCGAACCGACATCAAGGATCACGGGAACACCTTGGTCCCCGGCGTGGCCAACATCGTTCTGGCCAAGGCGATGGACGATAACGGCTGGTCCCACGTCATCCACTGTTGGGGGCTGGTCCTGCCCTTCGACGCTGTCCAAGATACACCCCCGTAGAGGCCCCCCAATGCCCCCAGACGCTACGACAGCCGACGCCGCCCCCGCACTACCCCACAAGCTACCGGACGCCTTGTGGTGCCTCCTGAGCGTACAACCAAGTCACCGACTGAATAGACGCCCGATACTGCCGCTTGAGTAACCCGCCTTGCTAGCCCCGACCTTGGGGTCCCACCTTCAGGGCATCGGACCTTGGGCTCCTGTCAGGGGCCTGGTGCCCTTCGTTCAAACGCCATAGTTGTTGATGTCGAAGGGCTCAAGCTGGGGGGATTCCATCGGGAACGAGGACGCTACGATCTCTTTCCCGAGGCCGATGTAGTGCCAATACATGTAAGGGACGCCTCGCAGCACCAGAAGGCTGGCCTGTGACGAGGACATGGCGAGGATGAACTGGCCTTTGCACCCCACGAGGGCTTCCACGAGTCCCCGGTGGCGTCCGTCCATGCTGAACTCGTACTGCATGGCACCCGGCCACGGTGGATCGGCGAGGAACAGGGTGTCAGGATGATCGTACTGCTCGATGACGGCCTTGTAGTCCTCACAGAGGATGTCGACCTGCCCGAACGCCTGCCTGTAGTTGTTGGCGTGGGGGATCTTGTCCGGCACTCGGAACGGAGGCTCGAACTTGCACGAGGCCATGCTGTAGAACAGGGCCGCTCCCAGAATTGGATCGAAGTCACCCTTGAGGGCGTCTCTGTACCACCGCTGGAAGACCCCGAACGGCAAGCCCTGTATGGAGCGCAGGTAGGTCATCTGCTCCCGCAGGAGGTGCCAGTCGGAGCCTCTGACCGTCATGATCTGTACGAGGCGGGCCAGAAGCGGGTGGATGTCGTTGTAGGCCCGGATGTGGTGCCCTGCGTGCTTGGCCCACAGCAGAGAACGGCCCGCACCGGAGAATAAGTCCACGACACCGACCCCTTGCGGGATATGGCGGGAGATCATCTTACATGATCGGGTTCCCGGCCAGTAGAAGGGCCCTTGTACGGCCCGAGGCGTCTTGGCGAACTTCTTCTTGGGCTGCTTCTGGAGCTTCGTCCGGTTGATCTTCCTGATGCGGGTGATACACGCCTCACACTTCGTAGCGGAGGCCAACGAGCCCCGTGGCTTGCCGCAGGACGCACAAAGGCCCTCAGACACCCACCTCCGCTGCTTCTCACACTCCGCCTGACGGCAATCGGCGCATCGCTTGCCCGCTGAGTCCTTGTGCTCCCTGCACACGGGACAAACCCCACGGGCCTGTTGCCGTTTCGTGGCCAAGCGGTTCTGGATGTTGATCTTGCTCCGGCCTGGGAGGACACCAGCGTTGAACAGGGCGACCGTCTTGATCCCCCGCTCATCGGCGTCCCTGATGATGGCGTCTTCCTCCGCCGTCCACTTTTTCCACGTTCCACTCATACAACCTCTACCCGAGAACGGGCTTAGCTAAGCCGTCCACGGGGTAGAGTAAGCAGGACAGGAGGCTCGATGGGATTTCTCTGGGAAAAGAAGAAGCCGCCGGAGGACCACCCCCCTGCGGTGGAGCTACCTCCGGTGCGGGTTGCCCCGTGGACACACGGCAAGGCGATGATCAGGGTCGAGGACTGGAGGGTCTTTCTGGAGATGGAGTGCGTCCACCCGCCCGAGACAGCTTCCTCTGCCCTGGGGACTCCCTTCATGGAACTCACGACCCGAGTAGTGGAACGGATCTGCTCCGGGCGGACCAACATGGGGCACTACCCTCCGAAGGGCTACGTGCTCTCCCCCGAGGGGGAGGTATACTGCACCCCACATGAAAACGGGATCCACGTCCGGCAACGAGTCGTCATGTCCCGACAACTCTTCATCGCACAGGACACCATCAAGCGGGTCCACGTCATGTGGCACCCCGGCTTCGATCTCCACATCTGGTGGAACGACGATGAGACCGTGAACTTGGATCGAGCACCCCAAGAGAAGAAGGACACCGACGATGCCTGACAGCACGCACGCTACGAGAGCCCACCAGATCCGTGTCATGGAACTGATGCAGACGGTGATGGGCAAGATCATGGACGCCGCTGTGAACCACGACGCCTCCAAGCTGGTGGAACCCGAGAAGAGCGTCTTCGACGTGTTCACACCCCGGCTCAAGCACCTCGACTACGGGACGCCCGCCTACGCTGAAGCGCTGAAGCACATGAAGCCCGCCCTCGATCACCACTACGCCAACAACCGGCACCACCCTGAGTTCCACGAGAACGGGATCCACGGCATGGACCTCCTCGACCTGATCGAGATGCTGGCGGACTGGAAGGCGGCGGGCGAACGGCACACGGACAGCAAGGGGCTGGCCAACAGCATCAAGATCAACGCAGAGCGGTACGGGTACGACGAGGGCTTCGCCGCTCTCCTGACCCGGACGGCTGAACGTCTGGGTTGGTTGTGAGTTGGTTCCGTAAAGCAGTAGTCCCCAAGCTGGTCTACAAGCCTACTGAGTCCGAGAAGCTGGAGACAGAGGGCGAGGTCAAGGACGACCGTGACCCGACCCGGACAAGCATCCTCGACAAGCTCATCAGGGACACGGGGAGCATCCGCACGGACGCAGGGAAGCAGAGGCCCAAGTCGGCCCGTCCGGCTCCGCCCCCTCCGATACCCCGGCCCCGTCGGTACATGATCTGACGCAGCGGATTCTGGCGCAGGCCGGTGAGATCCGGGACACCGCTCTCCGTGAGGCACAGGTTTACCGGAGCCAGGCCCAGCAAGGTGTCGTGGTTCGGAGTCTCAGGGACAACCGGAAGAAGCCCCTCATCATCGGCATCGACGAGTTCAAGCAGGTTCAGGTGCAGTTCCCCAACGGGGAGACACAGTGGATGTCGGTGGGGCTGGCGAAGCAACTTGGGGCCACCTACTCACACTCCCTGATGAGGAAGGGCGTCTAGTCTGCTTCAGCGAACTCCGCCCGCACCCTCGCACCCTCAGTACAGTTATGGCAGATCGGCTTGTGCCTCTTCTTCGAGAAGGGGAACAGGTGAGCCTCCCTGTAGGCCACAAGGCAATCCTCTACCGTCTCGATCCCCTCCTTCTTCTTGGGGCACTCGTGCTTCGGGGGCTCGCCCGTGAAGTACTCCATGTGGCGGGTGTCCCGTGCTCCGGGTCCGGCAAAGTCAGGTCCTAACGTGTAGACAGGTTCCAGCTTGGGATTCACTCAGCCCTCCTCATCTTGGGTACACTCTATACCCGAGTAGCGTACTGAATTACCCGGCCCGTTTCACGGGGTAGAGTGAAGGACAGGAGGACCGTCATGCTTCACATCGTCCAGAACCTAGACCGTGCAGGGTTGACCCCGGCCCTACATGAGTTCCTACGAACTGGCGGGGACAGCCTCACCAATCCTTACCACAACATCCAGCACGCCCTACGGGTAGCAGCCTTCGCAGGACAAGCTACGAACCACAACCCCACCGTCATGCTCGCAGGACTGTTCCACGACTGGCGACACCCCGGCGGATTCGGAGACCCCGACATCGACACCGCCAACGTAGAAAGGGCAGCAACCAAGGTCATGTCCCTACCGACTGATCTGCTACCGGCAGAGGCCAACAAGGCCATGGCCGCACACAGTATCAGAGGAACAAGGTTCCCTATGGACGAAGCAGAGGTTCAGGCTCTGCCACGCATGGCCAAGCTGCTACGAGACGCCGACGTCTGGAACATGGCCTTCATGACCGACGACGAACTACTGGCCCTTCAGGTAGGGCTTGCCGCAGAGGCCGGGGTAGAGCCCCATCGCCAGTTCGAGAACAACGTAGCCTTCATCAAGACCCTCCCCGCACTCACACCCTACGCCGAAGCCGTGGCCCTCAAACACAGGGACCGTTTGATTTCAGTTCTCCAAAACTGGTAGCCCACACCACATAGGGAAAGCCCACACCACGATCCGCTCATATATGATTTCCCAGGATGAGGCCCCTCCCCCATGGGGGGAGCGCCCCCCTTTGCACAGTGAGGGCGGGGGGTTTCAGTTTCAGAGCCCCATTTTCAACGGAGGTCCAATATGGCTATTTGGGCCATGGGGCCCCGAACAGAATCTTAACCGACCGGTTTTGGGGTATCCCCCTCCCCCCACCCCCCCTCCTCCCTGTGTACCACCC
>Ga0209142_1000019_pt1 | contig 172982 bp, 160 predicted proteins | sample SaaInlV_120m_DNA_FD_184678 | JGI IMG/M metagenome (GOLD analysis project Ga0209142, IMG submission 184678) | Marine microbial communities from expanding oxygen minimum zones in the Saanich Inlet - Saanich Inlet SI074_LV_200m_DNA (SPAdes) (version 2) | ecosystem: Environmental > Aquatic >... | reverse complement strand
ATTAACCTTGTTAATATTAATTCTCTAACTCTTGCATCATATCTAAAAGGATGCACCCTGTAATTTTTATCTTCACCTGTTCTAATTCTATCTAAAGCATTAGCACACCTCGACCTTTTGAAATGAGCATACAAATGATAAAGTTCACTATACCAACCAGGATTTTGACATTCAACAGCCCTTATTTTATGTCCTTCAAAAAAAGATCTAGGTGCAGGCACTAAAACAACACGCAATTTCTTACTTAATAAATCAGAGTACAATACATCCGCCTCTTTTTTAAAATACTCGGCAATATTATTAGGTAATTTTGATATTGACAAATTTGTGTCCCACACCATAGCAAACAGGATCAAAAGCTAATATTTAAAGATTTACAGCTTGTAAAATAGAAACCATTTTAAACACTAAAGATAAGAAAGTGATTTAAGAGGTGATACTATGTGTTCATGTAAGAAATTTTGTGGACTTTTGGTATTATTAGTTGGAGTATTGTTTTTATTGCAAGATTTAGCAATTTGGAACTTTTGGAACCTTAATTGGTATACAGTTGCATTCTTATTGTTAGGATTTGCACATTTAGGCAAAGCACATTGCAAAGAATGTTGCACAACTGAAAAACCAAAAAAGAAAAAGAAAAGAAAATAATTTTTTATTTTTTTTCCTTTTTAGAATTCTCCTAACATTGCTTGTCGTTTTCCATCAACAGAAATAAAAGGTTTTGCTCTATTAATCCAGCCACCTAGTTCATGCAAATGCTCATACTTCTTTATTTTCTTACCAGAAACTATTCTCTGAGCAGTTTTTGGTCCTATACCAGGGATTCTAATTAACTCTTCAAAACTAGCTTCATTAATATCAATAGCACCATCAAAGTTTGCTTTTGCTAATGCTAACTTGGGATCTTCATTTGGTAACATACCATCATCCATAATATTAACAAATTCTTTTGCTTTAAATTGATACTGTCTTAATAAAAAATCAACATTATACAAACGATTTTGTCTAGTAAGTGGTTCTGCTTTTTCATTTTCTAAGGGCGTACCTTTTACAGGTTGGAATGCAGAGAAATAAACTCTTTTCAGATCAAAATTTTCATATTCCCAATCCACCATTTTAATTACATCCTTATCAGTAGAAAGTTTATTTAGAATAAGTTGTGTTGCTTGACCTCCCTCTAAAACACCTTTCTTTTTTGTAAGACCAGAAATCCATGATTGTCGCCTTAAAATATCAGTTTTATATTCTTTACAACTACTTAATTCATGCATTGCTATTTTATTTGGTGCTTCTAAATTAATACTCATCCTATTAGAGAATTCAGATGCTTGTTTTATTAATTCATAACTTGTACCTGGCAAAACTTTAAAATGAACATAGCCCTTAAATCTTTTTTCTGTTCTCAAAAGTTTAACAGCTTCTATCATTTCTTCTGTTACTTTATCAGGGTTAGCAGAAACAGCTGAACTTAAAAATAAACCATGAACATCTAATTTTTTCTGAAGAAAATCAAAAATAGTTACTAATTCTTTTGGTTTATACTTTGCTTTATTCTTTGTACATCCGTTTGCATTTCCGCAATATTTACAATCAAACTTACAATCATTATCCATCAAAGTTTTGAATAGTCTGCAAGTTTTATGCTCTGCTTTTGCATGATATATTCCTCCTAACCCAGAATCTACTTTAACACCACACATTTTAGGACCACAACTATCATATTTGCCTGAGTTTGCCAGGATCTTTGTCTTCTGAAGTATTTCCATAAATAATAGATAGATATAATCCTTTATATACCTCACAACAGGATGTCTAGTGCTAACGCTAATATTGTTTCTATTGTTAGAATTTACTTGTTTAAAGAAGTCTAAGCCAGTGGACAAACCATTAAATCTTTTTCAAATGCCTAACTAATTTAACCTGTTCTTTCATAAGTCCAAAGAAACCAATACTATTCTTATTATTTGGCTTATTTTGAGAAGAAATCTTAACTGCAGTATCTAATAATTTAAGAACAGATTTATATTTCTGAAAAAAACTATATTTCTTATCATAAAAATGTAAAGGTATTGCATCAATACTTGGATTTAACTCAAGAATTTGAAAATTAAGATCATCATTTGTTAAAGGCCATTTTGAAATCTTAATATCATATCTCCCATAATATAAATCTGGAATTTGGGAGGAAATAGATTCAATAACCTGGGAGAATTTTTCATTTAATTCATGAGTTCTATCAATAGGTATCTGTTCTCCAGTTGCATGAGACTTGCCTATAAGATTAATAATTGTATCTTTTTTAGGAATATTTTCTAGATAATTATATTTGTTAATAAGATATGCTTTAACAAATTCATCTACGTTTCCTGCCAATTCATTTATTGTTTTTTTACCATCAGCAATTATAAAAGGAAAATCTTTTTCTACTACACCAATAACTTTTCCTTTCTTTTGTCCAGGTAATTTAAGATAATAAACACCTAATTCATGATTATGTGGGCAAAACTCTTCCAAAAGATAATCAACTTTTTGTTTACTAAGAAATGTTAAGAGATCTTCTTTATTATTAAAGACATTTACTCCAATTCCTGTAAAACCAACATCTGGTTTTGCAACAATAGGAAATTTAGTTTTACTAACAAATATTTCTGCCTTCTTCAATCTTTCTTCAATAACTTGTGAAGTTTCTAACAATATTTGCTTTGGAAAATATTCTGAATAACTTTTTTGATTTAATTGGTTAATAATAAAAGATTTTGATAACCTACCTAACCCACCAAAAGGAATAGAAGGATTAAGATTAGTTAGAACACCTAAACTTTTACCATGACTTAAACATTTATAAGAAACTAATGTAAAAAAGAAAACATCTCTTGTAGCTTTTTTTATTTTCTTTATTAATTTCATTGTCTTAACCTACAATTATGCATAAGCCAGGATTTATATGGTTTTTGCATGGAACACAACAAATATAAATACTAAAGTAAATATAATGTGAAAAGAGGTGATATTATGTCTGAAAGAAAAGAGGCATTCATGAGAATTTTAGTTTGTATTGTTTCTGGAATTATATTAGGAATTTGGAAGGCATTAATTCAATTACTGGTATTAATTAACTGGATTATAACTCTAATTACAAATAAAAGAAACAAGGAGATTGCAAACTTTTGTGAAATTTGGAACACACAAATTTATATTTTTTTAAGATATATAAGTTTTGTTTCAAACTATAGACCATTTCCGTTTGAAGGATTAGAAAAAAACATGTCTAAGTTTGATAAAAGATTAAATAAATAAAATAAGAGGTGAAAAATATGTGTTTTAAAGCATATAAAAAATGGGTAGATAAGAAAATTAAATTATTAACATTTTGGGATTTCCCTTTGATTAAATTAAGTACTGGTGTGTTTTTCTTAATGATTGCAAAACTTTGGCCACCATTGTTAAGCTTAGAATGGCATTGGTATTTGATTATTGCATTAGTTGTTGCATTACCAGTAATGTACAAAATGTTTAAGTAATTTATTTTTTTATTACAAATTCAGCCCTAATACTGCATCTTTCAAGTTGTAGATATGGGGCACAGAAAGCTTGAATTTGTAAGAATGAAAATTTGCCAACCAGTTTCGAGTCAATAAAATATAATGGGCAAATTTTCATTATTTTCTTAGTTTTTCTAATTCTTTTCTAGAAAATCCAGAATAAGTACTTGCAATTTCTCTTGGAGTAAAACCTTCTTCTAATAAATAAAGTGCTTCATTTAATGGCATTCCAGGTCTACCTTTAGGAGGAACAAAAGAAGATCCTAAGTTAGTTCTTTCAGGTAATTCAGAGTTTTTATCAGCAGCAACTATTTTCTGTTCAATTTTTCTTATTTTTTCAAGGCATTTAACAAATCCGTAATGAAGTGGATCCCAGATTAGTCTATAGGGATTGTAACCAATAGAAACAAGATCAGATAATTGATTAAATTCTCTTTCATGTTGGTTAATAAATAACATATCCATATACATGCTTGTATTTTTATTGCTCCTGTATGAGTATCTTTCAATTTTTTCAGGAAAATAAGGTTTAAGTTCTTCACCCATAAGCAAATGACTAATAGAAGATGCAGTTGCATCAAGAATTTCACATCCTGCAATTGTTTCCAAACCATATTTCATAAGAACTGCATGACTTTTACGTAAATTATGATGCCAGAGATCTGAATTTTCAGGGGGGTCGGTATGCCATGCATCATATTCTTTTTCTGTAAAAACTCCTGCCCTAGCTAAGATTCTCCTATGTCGTTTATATTCGTCTGTTTCCCTCATTTCTGCTAATTCCGCCTTTATTCTTCTCAAGGCTTTTGGTGCAGTTGACATTTCTTTTAATATTTTTAATCCTTCTAAATTTCTTTTTCCTAGTCTAAGTATTCTAATGATCTCATAAGTAATCGCATCTCTTGTCTCGTCTAAATCAATCTCTCTAACTCCATTTAATCTTGCGTCTAATTTTCCAAGCCTATCATGATGATCCCCTTGAAATGCAACCCTGGTATATTTATGAAGTAATTCGGTTTGCATAAATTCTGATTCTCTTTGTGCAGCATAATTTGTGCACAAAACACCAAATCTTTCTATCATGCCTTTACCCACCATTAATCCTAAAGCTCTTAATTTATCATCTGTTTGTTGTCCAGTATAATCTAAACTAACAACATCAAATTTTTGATCAGTTGCTTCAAAAAAATCAACATCAAAAGAATTCACAACTTTAATTCCCAAGTCTGCTCTTCTTAGTCTTTCTGCTTTTTCAGGATCACCTTCTAAACCAACAATATTTTTACGAGGGATACCTAATGCATCATAAACTTCTTTTACTTCAATTGCTTCTTCTCCTTCTTTCTCTGCACCTGGAAAACAAACAACCCTAACATTTTTAGGTTTTCTATAACATAATAAGTTTTTCCTAATAAAATCTCTTAGTCTTTCTCTAGACAATTGTTTTGCTTGATCGTTATAAGAAGCCATTTTTATTTTCCACCATCAATTACTATTAGTTGTGGACCTTTAACATATCTAAGAACATTATCTTTAAAGTTTTTAGAAACACTTACCCAATCTTCTAAATTAACTAAATTTTTCTCAAGTTCACCAATATTCAGACTACTACCAGCATCAACCATACTAGGAGAAATCCCACCACTAAATTTTAAAACAGGCCCTCTTTTACTTTTAGCAATTGTTCTAGTAACTTCCCCATAAACATTTTCAAATCTTACAATTTTTTCTGATTCTTGATATAAAATTTCTAATTTTTTTTCATTATAACCTTGCTTTCTCATTACCCAAGCAAATCTATCTAATGCTTCTTTGTAAGAAGAAGTTTTAAACTCAAACTCATTAATATTTTCTTTGGTATAATTATCTTTAAGAGCATAAAATTTTGCTAAGTCCTTTACATAATCATTTGCTTTTCCATCAAATTCGTCTCCTAATTCGTCTGTTTTATATCTACCAAGATGAAGCATAAGAGAACCACCAATAAAAGCAGCCCCTGTTGGTAATATTGCCCAAAGAGGTGCAGCAGCAAGAGCAGAAGTTACTAAAGTAGCAGCCCCTAACATCATTAATCCAAGACCAACATAAGTACTTCTTTCATATCTTAACCATTGAACTGCATGTTTTCCATAATCAGATGCTTTTGGTGCTTCCATGTCTTTAAATTTAGTTAAAAGTTCAACCCCAGAATAAAACATTTTTTGATTAAATAAAAGATCACCTAATGGTCCAACAATCTCATCAAAAACTCTTTTGTCCCTAATATTGACAGGACTAACTTGTGCTAAACCTTTGTTAAGGTTTACTCTTTCAATTTCTTCAATTGCTTGTTCTAATTTCATACTTTCATCCCCTGATGTGATATAGATAGAATAATACAATAGTTACATATAAGAAACAAAAATCCATTTATAAATGTTTTGGTATTTAACTACCCAGTAGTAGTCCAAAAACAGGACATAAACTTAATAAATAATTAAAATAAGAATTCTTATATGACCAAATTAAAACCATTCAAAAAAGAATTCACTGAAAAACAAAAAGGAGTATTGTTAAAGAAATACAAACACTGGTCTCTTTATTTGTCACCAAAACAATATTATATTGGAAAGTTAAGAATAGTTCTAGATAGAAAAGGTATTGTAGACATGTGTGAGCTAAGAAAAGCAGAAATCGATGAACTAATAAAGATAACAAAGATAGGAAAAAGAGCATTAGTTAAAGCATTTAATCCTGATTTATTTAATTATGCAACATTGGGTAATTGTATAAGGCATCATCATTGGCATATAATTCCAAGATACAAAAACAAGAGAATTGTTAATAAAAGAATTTTCAAAGACAATCATTGGAATAATCCTGCCTGGCCAAACCCAGGAAAAAAAGTGGACAAGAAAACAATGCAAATAATTTATGATAAAGTAAAAATGGAGATTAAATAATGGAATTCAATAACGAACCAAGATTATACATTATGATTGTGGTGCTTTCACTAATTGCAGTTAGTTCACTAATTTATTATTATACAAGATATGGGGTGAAATTTTCTTCAGGATCAGAGCTTCAAATGATCCTACTTGCCATACCACTTGGAATATTTGGTGCAATTGCTTATATGTTATATAAAGCAGATATACAGATATAAATTTAAATTAAATCTTTCCTTTCTGCCACATCATTATTATTTGCTTTCCCATTCTAGCATTGTCAGTAACTCCACCTTTCTTGAGAATTTTCTTTTTGATTGCAATTTCTTCAAGTGTTTTAAGAAAATCTTTTCTTTTTTTAACACCATAATGTTTTTCTATTGTTCCATCTAGTGCTTGAATTAATTCCATTGCACCTGCTTCTGGATCTTTTAGTTTTTCAGCATCAACAGCCCCAATAATTAAATTCTTAACTTCTTTTTTATCATCAAAAGAAAAAACACCGGGTGTATCTAATAACATTATCTTTCGAGAAATTCTTATTTTTTGTAATCCTTTTGTATACCCACTTTTGCTGCTTGTTGGTGCACTATGTTTTCCTTTCAATGCATTAATCACTGTAGATTTTCCAGTATTGGGATAACCAACAACACCAACAACAACATCCTTTCCTTTACCTAACAACATTATTTTCTGCAACAACCTCATTGTTCCCCAATGTTTTGTCGCACTTATCTGAAGAGAATTATCCAACTTAATTTTTTGCTGCTCTTCTTTAGTAATAAGATCGCATTTGTTAATAATATACATAAATTTCTTTTTCTTTGACAAAATCTGTTCTTCTATTTTCTTGTTAATACTTTCTTTTACTCTTCTTGCATCTATAATTAGTAGAATGATGTCTGCCTCATAGATTACGTTGTTTACAATTTTGTCAAAGCTTACCATAATAACAGAAAATATACTTAAGAATTTATAAATGCTTGGATTCAATACCAAAACAAATATATACCTTCTACTCTTACCCAGATATTAAAATGGGGTTATTTGATGAGATGTTAAAGGATAATGAGAGTTTATTTAAGAATGAAATAGCTCTTAGCTTTGATTTCCATCCTAAGCCATTGAAATTTAGAGATATAGAACAAAAACAAATGGCAATTTCTATTAGACCATTATTTCAAGGTAGAGATGGTACTCATTTATTAGTACATGGAAAGCCAGGAATTGGAAAAACAATTGCTGTTAAGCAAGTTCTTCAAGAATTAGATGAATTAGAAGAAGATGTTGAGATTCTTCCGATTTATATTAATTGTTGGCAAAAAAACACAACTTATAAAATTGTTTTAGAAATTTGTGAAAAAATTGGTTATAGATTAATTCAAAGTAAAAAAACAGAAGAATTACTAAAGATTATTGTACAAAAATTAAATAAAAGTAATGTTGTTTTTGCTTTTGATGAGATTGATAAAGTTGAAGATTATGATTTCTTGTATACATTCCTAGAACAGATTTATAGAAAAACAATTTTACTAATTTCAAACTATAAAGAATGGTTAATACAACTTGATCCTAGGATTAAATCTAGACTTAACCCACAATTATTAGATTTTAAAACTTATAATGACATGGAAACAAGAGGAATTTTAGAACAAAGAAAAGAGTTTGCTTTTTTCCCAGGTGTTTGGGATAATGAAGCATTTGAATTGGTTGTACATAAAACATTCCTACAAAAAGATATTAGAGCAGGATTACATTTAATGAAAACAGCAGGTTTAATTTCAGAGGATGTTGCTTCTAGAAAAATCAAAAAAAATCATGTTAATGCAGCAATTAAGAAGCTAGATGAACTAGCTGTTAAGGATTTAGGGTTAGAGGAAGAGAGACAATTTATTCTAAACATAGTAAAACTAAATTCTGGCAAAAAAACAGGTGATTTATACAAGGTTTACCAAGAAAACAATGGCAAAGCCAGCTATAAGACTTTCAGGAGAAAAATAGATGACCTTGAAAAAGGCAAATTTGTGTCTGTTAAAACAATTCCTGGCGGAGATGGCGGTTCAACATCTATTGTTACGTATAAGAGTGTTAAGAAGTTAACAGATTTCTAGAATCATAAAAAGCCATATTAAATAGAATATATAGTAAGTAGTTTTAAGTTCTAAGTAAGAAGTGGGTTGGTAGTAGATTAGTTATTAGTTAGTTGCTGCACCAATAACCAACAACTAAGAACCAATAACTAAATTACTTCTCACCCACTACAAACTTAAAACTTCTTACTTATTACTTTTTAAAAGTCCGTCTGTGCCATTGTTGTTATTATTTTTTACCTAAACAAATACCTCCAAAAGTATCCATTTACACATAAATTAGGCAAAAACTTTAAAAACACACCTACTATTCTTAAGTGGTAATAAGGAGATAAATGATTAAAATGGCAGGCACAGGATCAGACGAAATAAACACATTTCCGGGAGAAAGAACAACTGAAATCCACCCAGACCTACAAAGTTTACATTTTATTAATATCTATGAAGATGATGGTGGAATTGGGAGTTTAGAAGATAGAATAGGTATGTTTACTATGCCTGATCAAGATTCTTATAATGTTTTAATCATTGGTGAAACACCAGGTATTGCAGATGTTGCAAATGCACAAATTTCTGGAAAAGCAGTTAATGGAAGTGGTAAAACCTATGAAACACTTGTAAATCCAACATTACAAGCATTAGTTGAGATGGTTAATAATGGATACAAACCAGATATTGCAATTATTGATATTGATTTTGCTGTAAAAAATCAAGAATATAAAAAAATTGATATGTTAACTTATATGAATGAACAAAAGGCAAGAGTTCTTACAATTACTGGCAACCAAGCACAAGGATTTAATAGTGTAGTAGCAGGACGCGCAGAAGATTATTTACTAAAAGAACAAGTTGCAGAGGGTGCTTTACATTATGTAGAAAAAATGATGATGAGAAAAAGAGAAACATTAATGAGATTAAAAACACAAGAACTTGCAATGGTTGATGAATTAACTCAGATTTATAATAGACGTTATGGAGTAACTGCACTTCAAAAAGAAATAAAGCGAGTTCAAAGACATGCAGGCATGTTTTCATTTTTCTTTTTTGATATTGATAATTTTAAAAATTTTAATGACACATATGGACATGATGCAGGAAACGATGTTTTAAGAAACATAAGCAGACAAATGCTTGGGTGTTTTAGAGGAGAAGACATTGCAGCAAGATTTGGTGGAGAAGAATTCATGGTGATTATGCCAGAAACAACTTATGCTGAAACATCTGTCCCAATTAAAAGATTTGAAGAAGCATTAAAAATAAACCCATATGTATCTACTAAGGGAGTAGAAGTACCAATTACAATTAGTGGGAGTGTTGTATCTTATGGATTTTTAGAAAAACAACCACAAGAACATCCATTAATTAAAAAAATTGATTTCGCCGCAATATTCAAAGCAGCTGACATTGGAATGTATATATGCAAAAGCAAAAGAATTGGAAAGAATCATGTTTTAGGCAGAAATGTACTTCAACATTTTTATCAAAATAAGTTTGACTGGGAAAAAACTGAAGCAGAGTTATGTGGAATTTATAAAATAGATATTGCAAAATACAAATCTGATACCATCAGAGTTCCTAACGTTTAAACAGTAATTTTATATATTACTCTTACTTTTCTATTTCTTATGAAACTAATAAGCAAAATAGAATTTGATGTAAACAAACAAGAATATTTAGATAAGATTAGAAATGGTTCAATTTTTATTTATCCTACTGATACAATTTATGGAATTGGTTGTGATGCAACAAATGAAAAAGCAGTACAAAAAATAAGAGAAATAAAAGAACGTATGGAAACACCGTTCTCAATAATTGCCCCAAGAAAATTATGGATACAAGAGAATTGTGAAGTATTTGGTAAAGGTCATGATTATCTAGACAAATTACCTGGGAAGTTCACATTAATTTTTGCAGTAAAACAACCAGGTTGTGTTGCTAATAATGTTAATCCTAAAGATAATTCTACATTAGGAGTAAGAATACCTAATCATTGGATTTCTGAAGTTGTTAAAGAACTAGGAGTACCAATAATAACAACATCTGTTAACAGACATGGTGAATCATTCTTAACAGACATAAGTAATTTAACAGTTGGCATTAGACATAGAATAGACTTTGCAATTGATGTTGGAGAAATAAAAGGACAACCATCTCAAGTAGTTGATTTAGTTGATGGAGAAGACGTTGTTAAACGTTAACTTCCAATCTCAACTTTTCCAACAATTCTTTTAACCATTGCTATTGCACTTAACACTGCTAAATAACTTGTTTTAGGATTAAGAGGAGATGGTTTATTTTCTGTTTTGGTTGTTATTTTACCAAAATCTCCCTCTACAACAATCTCATGAATATTTCTCTTCACAGAAGGATCAACAATTATTTTAACTTTAGTTTTTTTAAAACCAATCCCTGCTAAACTTAATGCAGCAGACACATTTATGTTCTTTGGAAATAGTTCAACAGCTTTCATTGCATCACCACTATAAACAACTTTTCTCACTTTAACATTTTCATATCCACTTAATGATTTTGGTGGTTTTGTAGTAACTAAAGTAACACTTTTTATTTTACCATTAGCAGCTGCTTTCACTGCATCTAATCCAGCAATTGCTCCTGACGGAATATAAACATTACATTTACATTGTTCTGCAACATCTAATAGTCCTTGATGAACACCACCAACACTCATACACATTAAATCTTTTCCTTTAGAAAAAGTCACTTCTGCAATTACTTTAACAAATTCCTTTCCAGCTGCTTCAATAACAAGATCTGACATCCCAATTAATTTATTAAATGACACTACCTTAGGTTTAGATTTAAGTTGTGCTGCTAATACATTTGCTTTTTTTTTAATAGAATCTTCAATAGCTACTACTTTTGCCCCTGAAATATCTTTATCAATTGCCTTAGCTAATACACTACCTATTGCACCACAACCAAGAATTCCTATTTTTAATTTTTCCCGTCTAAATTTAAATAAAGCCATGTTACTAACTTAGCTCCATCATCTTATTTAAAGCTTTCCTTGCCTTAGCAGCAATCTCTTCTGGAACAACAACTTCATTTTTCTCTTCATTAAGAACATCATAAACATCTTGTAAAGTTGTTTTCTTCATATTAGGGCAAATTCCAGCTTGTTCATTACTAAATTCTGGAGAACAAAAATGTTTATCGGGAATATCTCTTTTTAATCTATTAACCATTCCAACTTCAGTTAAAACAATAAACTCGTTTGCTTCACTTTCTTTAGCATATTTAACCATTCCTTCTGTTGAACAAATTTCATCTGCATGATCTAAAACTTGTTTAGAACATTCAGGATGTGCTATTACTTTTGCCAGTGGATATTTTTGTTTAGCTTTAACAACATCTTGTTCAGTTATGAAATGATGAGAATGACAAAAACCAGGCCACAAAATAATATCCCTTGCAGTTGTTAACTGTACATACCTTGCTAAATTTCTGTCAGGAACAAATATAATTGGATTTTCTATAGGCAATGCTTGAACAATCTTTACAGCATTTGCACTTGTACAACAAACATCTGCTTCTGCTTTCACAACAGCAGTTGTGTTAACATATGCAACAACCATTGCATTTGGATGAGTTTTTTTCATTTCTTTTACTTCTTCAACACCCGCCATTGCAGCCATTGGACAAGTTGCATCTTTTCTACTAATTAAAACTTTTTTACTTGGACTTAAAATCTTAGCTGTTTCAGCCATAAAGTCAACACCACAGAATAAAACAACCCTAGCATCTGTCTTAGCAGCTTCCCTACTTAGTCCTAAAGAATCTCCCATATAGTCTGCAATCTCATAAATCTCAGGATTTAGATAATTATGCACTAAAATAACTGCATTTTTCTCCTTTTTCAGCTGATTTATCTTCTCAATTAACTGTTTTTGCTCATCTGTAATCATTTTATGTATAGATTATGGTCATTATTTAAAAAAATAGTGGAAAAGAGGGATAAAACACAGGCACAAAATATATAAAACCTCAAATATAACTCTAATATACAATGAAAATACTAGCTACGGGAGATATTCATGGAGATGTAAGCTTTGCTAAAAAGCTAGCTAAGACAGCTAAAGATGAGAATGTTGATTTAGTTTTGATTACAGGAGATATTACTTATTTTGATCAAGGTGTTGATGGTTTAATTGGTCCTTTCAAGAAAGCAGGTAAAAAAGTATTATTTATTCCAGGTAATCATGACAGTTTTGCAACTGCTGATTTTCTTGCAGAAGTTTATGGAATTAAAAATGTACATGGTTATAGTGTAAAGTATGAAGATGTAGGAATTTTTGGTTGCGGATTTGCAAACATTGGCCCAAACCAAATTGATGAAAATGAAATATTTGATAATCTAAAAAAAGGACATGAAAATATTAGATACTTGAAAAAGAAAATAATGATGACACATGTTCATCCATCTGATACAAAGATGGAAAAGTTTTCTGATTTTGTTAAGGGAAGTGAAGGTGTTAAGAAAGCAATAGAAAAATTCAAACCAGACATCTTGTTTTGCAGCCATGTCCATGAAGCACAAGGCATTGAAGAAAAGATTGGCGAAACAAGAGTTATTAATGTCGGAAAAGAAGGAAAGATTATTGATATATAGTTCTTAGGGTAAGTAGTTGTGAGTTTTGGTTTGTAGAAGAGATATAAATCTTGCAGAAGATAAAAAATTAACCCGCAGTACCCACAAAAAGTTTCCATTCTTCATTATCTCTAATCCAAATTCCTGAAGTCCATCCACCTTTAACATCTATATGCATAGCCTTACATATTGAATCAGTATACTGATTTAATTCTTCGGAAAATCCAGGAAGTGAAATAATCTCTAGATCATCAAATAATGGATCAATTTTAGGGATATAACTATCCCCATATTTTTCAAGGTAATTCATTGACGCGTGTACCTGTCCGAAAATTGAAGATAATTTAAGTTCTGATACTGTTTGTGGATCATTCATAAACTCTATCATCTTATTCTTTTGATCTTCATCAGACAGAGATGCAATTGCAATGTCAATCGGATCATTAAAATACCTTCCAGTTATGTTTTTATAAATCATACTTCCTTCGATATTATCGTCAAAATACAACAAAGATTCGCTTTCATAAAAGTAGCTTACTAATTCCATAAAAGTATCTCTTGCAGAACTACTTTTAAACATAACACGAGAGTATATTGTTCCCTTTCCAAAAGAAGGATCTGTTATTTTCTCAGTATAAATATCTCCAGAATTATATAAGTCTTGAACCATCTCAACTTGGGCGTAAAAGTTGTCAGCAACAACACGTAGTTCATTTTTATAATCTTCTGTTTCTGGACATGGTTCAGAAGTACAACTAAATAAGAATAAACTTATAACTAACAAACTTAACATAAGACTTAATTTTTTCATATGATCACCTTTTTTTAAATATAAGTATTTTTATTAAATTTAGATTTTATAATATATAAAGGTTTTTAAAAAACAAGAAAAATTATATATATTAGTATTGCTTTATAAAAAAGGGGAAAATGAATTATACAGCTAGTGCACAAACACTTGAACATACTATAGATAGTTATCAAACTCGTTCTGAAGCAAGAGAAATAGTGCCAAGAGAAGGATTTTTCTTCGGGCAAGATGCTAAAGATTACATTAAAGCAGTAAAAACAGAGTTAATAGAAAAAGGAATTGAACATTCTAGTTCTGAGTTATATGGGATGTGTGAGGGTATTAAAGATGCATACCATTCAATGCCAAAATTAAGAAAACAAAGTGATGAATCATTAGCAAAGAAAAGCGAATTTGAACAAGCACAATACAAAAGAGCAAAAAGAAAAAGAGATGAAATGCTTTCTGATTATAGATCTTGCTTGTTAAGAATAAGGTGGTTAAACAATGATTCAGAATTAGCAGAAGGAAAAACATTAGACCAAGTCATGTATGATGGTTCTTCCACATTAAATCAAAGATTTAGAACTGCTAAAAAATGGATTGCAGAGCAAAGTGCAACTGATCTGCACAAAAGATATATTGATTCTGTTAATGCAACAAAAGAAACAGCCCATTCCCTTGTAAGAGAAAAAAACATTGAGGGCAAAAGATTAACAAAAGGAGAATTGAGAGCATACGATAGTTTAGTAGGAGATATTAAAAGAATCAGAAAAGATTATGAAAGAGAACTCAAACTAGAACCTGTACCTGAAACATTAGATTTCTCTCCAAACCCCCCAGAAAAAAAGCCAGAAATAACATATAAAATAAAGCCTAAATCAACAAGACAAGGATTTTTTAGAAGAGCAGCTAATTTTTTTGCTAGACACGCAATATTATTGTATATGATCTCATTTGTTGGATGTGCGACTGCTGCTTATCCAATATTTACTAGTCAAAGATTAATGGTTAGTGTTACAAGACCAGCAGAGATTTCTTATTCCACTCTAGAAAGAAAAGTTGTAAGAAAAATTCCAGCTAAAAAAAGTGCCAAGAAAGAATACAAAGCTAACATTCCCTCACCAAGACCAGAATTAAAACCTAGTTTGGCAGAGGCAAAACCAATAAAAGCACCTGAACCAACCAAAGAAGAGATTATTGCAAGAGGTTATCATGTAATAAAACCAGGTGAAACATTAATAACAGTGGCTAGAGATTACAAAAATGATAAAGAGTTTGATTACTTCTTAAGAAAATTAAATAATATTAAAGACCCTAGAATGATTCAAGTAGGCACAATAATCAAGCTAAGAGAAGGTGTTGACTTAGAAGAAATTGCATCTAAACAAGGCATAACATTAGCAATGAATACTGTACCAGATAGTTCTTTTAGAATTAATTAATGCCTAGGAAAAAACACATTAGATTTAAAGGCCACAATCACTACCATTAAGTAGATTATTCACATAACCTTTATAAATCAAACTAACTTACCCTCTGTTATGGCAGACTATAACAAACCAGAAATTGATTGGTCAGTTGTATTTTTTGTTGTTGCAGCACCAATAGCGATTCCTCTTGCCTTCTGGCTTGGTAATAAAGCAGAAGATGTTAGAGAAGAATTTGGAAAAGAACAGTCAGCAATTGTACAACAAATAGAAGAAACCTCACCTTTCAGAAGTCAAGGTAGTGTCTCAATTGATGAACTAGTTGTTCCAGATGCTGATGCATGGTATAAAAATCATGCATTCACAAGAATAAATGAAACTGATATTGTTTATTTCAAAAACGGATTATTTGGAGTAAGGGAATTAATGTTAGCTCCTGATGGAGACCAGACAAAAGAAGTAAAACTTTTTGATGGTTTAACTCTTTATGAAGATAGATTATTTGCAATAGACTTGCAAGGAAATGGTTCCCAAAATATTTATTGGGTTGACCAGAATAAAAAATTACATTCTTTGCAAAATAATAATGGTAATTTCGAATACCAAGGTGTTTTAACAGACTTAAGTGAATACTTTAACGGTTATGAAATAAAAAGTGTAGCTATCGGAAATGTAAACAATGATAAACACCCTGACTTAATTTATGAAGTTAGCGTAGGTCTAGGTTATCAAGTTAGCCATTATAAAATCGCAGTGAACTATGGTTCAGAGCAAGGATTTGAAGATGAAGAAGATGTTCTTTCTACAGGATTAGATAAAATAGAGAAATTAGTTACTGGAGATTTTGATGGTGATAAAGATACAGACATTGCTCTTATACTTACCAAAGATAAAGAGAGGATTTTAATTGCAGAGAATCATACAATAAAAAGAGAATATGAAGAAGATTTTCATGATGGTCTTACACAATCCCTACCACAAGATGAAGACGGATTCCCACTTATGATCCTAGCTGGTTTGTTAATGTACATACTATAAAAATTATAAGAAAGAAAAAATAAAACTACTTACAATCGTCCTCTTGCTTTCTCTGCACCAAGGATTCTTTCGATTGCTAAAACATAAGATGCTACTCGCATGTTAACATTCTTCTCTTTATGTAAATGATCAACAGCTGCAAAACTTTTCTTCATGATCTTTTCCAATCTTTGAACTAAATATTCTTCTTCAAAGATCATCCCAGTTTTATTTTGCACCCATTCTAGATAACTACCAACTACTCCACCTGCATTTGCAAGTACATCAGGTACAACAACTATTTTATTTTCATACAAAATGTCGTCAGCTTCTGAAGTTATTGGACCATTTGCAAGTTCAATTATGTTTTTTGCTTTTATTTTATGAGCATTTTCTTTTGTAACTTGGTTTTCGAGTGCAGCTAAGATTAAAAAATCAACTTCTAATTCTAAAATCTCTTTATTATCGATTTTATCACCATAACAACAAGTTACTGTTCCATTTTCATCTTTCTTCATTTTAACATCATCAATGTCAAAACCATTTGCATCATACACTCCACCTTTACTATCACTAACAGCAACTACTTTAAACCCATCTTTATGAGCTAAGTTTGCAAAATGATAACCTGCATTACCAAAACCTTGGACAGCAATTGTTACATCCTTTTTATCTCCAATCATTTCTTTGAAGATATAAAAACCACCTTGTGCAGTTGATGCACCTCTTAAAGGAATTCCACCTAACGCCAAAGGTTTACCAGTTATCATACCTGGTTCTTTTCTTCCTTTGATTTTTTCAAACTCATCTAACATCCAACCCATTGTTTGCGGATTAGTATAAACATCTGGTGCAGGTACATCTTTGTTAACACCCACAACTTCATGAAATGATTGAATAAAGGCTCTGCTTACTTTTTCTAGCTTTTCTTGTGGCATTCCTTTAGGACTAATTTGAATACCACCTTTTCCACCACCAAAAGGTAATCCAGCTAAACTATTCTTAATACTCATCCAGAATGATAATGATTTAACTTCATCTTCGCTAACACCAGGATGATACCTTATACCACCTTTTCCAGGGCCTAAAGCATTATTATGAACTATTCTCCATGCTAAGAACTTTTCACCATCAACATCTAATTCCGCATGACTTATCTTAGAGAATGACAATAATAACTGTTTTTCCTCTTCCTTTAACTCCATTACTTTAGAAACCTTGTCTAACATTGCTGTTACATTTTCGAATACCATTGTTTACACCTCTGTTTGTTACAACATTCAAGATGTCGTCCTTTAGGACCAGCGAGCACCATGTGTTGCGTGAGCTTTATCTAAGGTTGCTGATCAAACCATGGCAAAGCCAGTTTAATTGGTCAGCTGCGAGCGAGACATCTTGAATACTTCTTTAATTATATTAAGATTATACTATCGCAGAATTATTGAGAATTTATATATTTAATGGAAGTGGAGAATAAGACTAATACCTTTCTAAATCACCCAGGGTCATCTTTGTTCTAGGTCCCCAGTCATCATCTTTCTTTTCCTTTTTCTCAACTTTATTCACAGAACTATCATCAAGACTACCAAAACCATCATCATTACTGAAGACATCTTTCTTTTCTTCCCCACCAAACATCGCTCCAAAAGCTCCTTGAGGTTGTGATGGTTGAGGTTGAGGATTGTTTGCAGTAGTTGTTTGCGCTCTAATCAATTCTTGAACTTCTTCTTGGCTAGGTTCACAATTATCTACTTTTGGTTCATCATTAAAGTTAAGACCACCTAAACCAAATTCATTTTCCTGTTTAGGAGTTTCTTGTTCATATGAATTAATACCTTTATTTGCAAGTGCATCTTGTAATAAATTAATCACATTAACTATTTCTTCCTTAGAATCTTCTGTGTCTATAGTTACTTTCATATTTCTTATTAAGAATAAGCTAATATTTAATGTTTTTGGAATAGATCAAAAACAAAGAAATTACTACGGCACGATAGTAAACTATATAAAAGAAGGTACATTTATTCATAAATATGAGGGTTCCAGCAGAAATAGAGAAAGAAGCAGAAGAATTTGCAGTTGAATTCTATAGAAGAGTAACTACAAAAATTGCTGAAGCAGAAAGAGAACAACAACTTTCTAAGTTATCTAAACCAGAAAGATCTTTAATAGAATTAGTTGAAAAAGCTAGAACATTTACCTCAGAAAAAGGAATTGAAAAATATATTCCAAGACATATAATAGAAAAAGTTGATTCATTCTTATCAGATAAATTGCCTGTAAGAGAATATATTCTTCCAGAAATTGAATTTACAAGATGCAGAACAAAAGAAGAGGAAGAAGAACGAGAGGCACTATATTTAGAAATAAGAACTAAGATCAAAAAAGAAAGAGCAATAGAAATTAAAGATAGATTAGATGAATTATCAAAATATATGGGGGAAAGAAGTTTTGCAGATTTTAATCATGTTACTAGGAAACTTAGAATGAAGGAAGACTCTAATCAAGAATCATTAGAACATGATTCACTTGGACATGAACTTTTACATTCAATTAGATACCAAACAATTAATTATATTGAAATGAACAAGGGATATGATGCAGAAACAAGACAAAGAACCAGGTTTATGGGTGAGTTAAGTGTTAGCAGAGAGAATCTTGAAGAAACATTAAAAAAAATAATAGCAAAAAGTCTTGAAGGAAAAAAAAGTAGAAGAGAAAAAACAATTGAGTTTTTAAAATCAGTTATATATAGAAAAAAACCAAAAAAGGATTCCAAATTAGAAGAAAGATATGTTGAACCAGAGACAATAGAATTTTTTGGATTATTAGCTTCAACAGTAATGAAAAGTGTTTTTGAAGAATCAAAATTAGAAAAAATGAACATACATCCAGAAAATTTTGATTCTATACTTGATTTAGTTAGAGAATCAGACAGTTATTTTAGTTCTTATCCTGATAGAAAATACCATGAAGCCATTAGCTTTTATCAAGACATTATATTTGATATAAATTTGAAGAGAAAATTTAAAGAACCCTCTCCTTTTGAGGATGAGGAATATATGGAAAGATACGAGCAATTCAAAGAAATCCATGAACAATTCAAAACTGCTGTTCCTTATCTTCAAATGATAATTGGATTAAAGATTCCAGAGATAAAATATATTTTAGAAACATTTGAAGCCATGGAACAAAGTATTGAATATTATAGAGAAAATACTAAGATAGATTTTGAAAGACAAAAACAAGAGAATAGTTGGGCACATGAAACAGGGAATAGTATTTCTTTTATGTTTATTGCAAAAAAGAATGATAACCAATTCAAAACAGGAGTTTCTCCTTATGCAGTTGCGTTAATTGCAATTGATAAGTATAAAGACGAATTAGAAAAAAACTGGCCAAAAACTTTTTTAATAGATGGGGAAGAAATTAACAATAGATATCTCAAAAACATAAGAACTGAATTGGATGCTATGGTTGAAAGAAAAAGATAATAAATATTACCATTTAATCTTATAATAATACTTCTTATTCAAATGAAATATCCAGACACCTATTGCATAACCAATTGCACATCCTGCTAGAACATCACTTAGATAATGCACTTGAAGATATATTCTACTTAGCCCAACTAATGCCGCTAAAGAAATCCAAGCCCATTTATGTTTAGGAAACTCTATATCAAGTGTAGGTAATACTGTAAAACAAAGTGCTGCGTGTAAACTTGGGAAAGAATACATAAACCATGCAACATCTGTTAATTCTTGTGGTCGTTCTCTGGCAATTAACAATTTTAACAACACAACAACAACAGTCGTTATTAAAAGCGAAGCCCATACTGGTATAATACCCTCGCGTTTTTTCTCAGCATACATAAAAAACGTTGTAACAAACAATAAAACAAATATTAGAAGATAAAAATTAGTCATGATAGTAAAAACAATATCAAGAGTCGGATTATGAATCAAATGAATTCTGTCATTAAAGAAATTATCCAAAAAAAGGCTAATTATGGCTAGTTTAGATGCAATTATAATTAACCAAACCCATTTTTTCTGTATTTTATCAAAGAGTATTTGTTTCATATGCATTTTATTATAATATCATTCCATTAAATTATAAATTTTGTCAAGTTTTAACTAAAAAATGAAATAATTCACTTCCCGTTAACATTATTGCCGTTACAATGATTCCAGCAATCAAAACACCAATAGTGCTTGCAATAATAAATCTTTTATAACCAAACCCTAAAACATAGGCCCCTAATGCACCAGTATAAACTCCTGAGCCTGGCAAAGGAATTCCTATAAACAATCCTAAACCAATTGTTCCATACTTCTCAACATATTTATGAACCTTTTTCTGTGCTCTTTCAACAATTTTATGGTAAATCCTATGAAACCATTCCCAAAAAAAGAATAAATGTACAACTTTGTCTAATAAAAAATAAACAACAATACCAAGAAGAATATTAACAATTACACAGATAATAAACACACTAAACCAATGCAATTCAGTTTGTAAAATACCAAATGGAATACTTGCCCTTAATTCTAGCCCAGGCAATAATGTTACACCAATTAATTCCAGTATTTCTTTTAACATTTAATATACCTTCAACTTTGCAGATTTAATTTTCCCCTTAACATATGTTTCTTTAACAAAAAAATTAAACAATTTATCAGGAGTTCTAAACATTCTTTTAACATAAGCATATAATCTTGCATCTTCAACAAATGCTTTTTTATGTTTTGCTTTGAATGATTTTGCAGGATTTTTTGCTTTAACAGGAGGACCAGTTCTTAATGTTTCCTTATTTAATAAATCTTGATCTATAAAAAACCAAAACATTGCTTTTTTTGATTTATCCCATGCCCAACCACTATTATAGACGATAAAATTATGAATATCTAACTGTTTTAGTAAATGCATGTGTGATTTTAATAACTTTGCCCCAACGATATCTTCTTTTCCTGTCAAAGCCATTACATTTAATACAAATAATTTTGAATCTTTAGGTTTTAATTTTTTTAATTTAGTTAATGTAAGTTTTTTCTTAACAAAATACTTTTGAGATGGTTTTTTCAAAAAATCTTTAGATTTTTCAATAAATAATTCTAATTTATCTTTACCAAGAGCTGCTGCTGCATTTCTATTTGGCTGTATTGGATCAATAACAACCAAAGGAGATAATTTTGATAGGTTTAGTTTTTTAGCTGTGCCATGTTTTTGTACATCAATAATTCCATACAGATTTAATTTTCCTTTTGGACTCCATTTTTGTGATGCCTTAAGCAATTTCAAAAAACCACCATAATACACAATTAAAACATCTAAAACATGTCCTGAAAATCCTCTAATGTATGACTCTGCCCCGTACAAGTTATTTGCTTTGCAAAATAGTTTAGCAAGAATTACTTCTTTTCTTAACTTAGCACTCATATTTTTTTGTACCCATTGAACATGTAAGGGACTCATATCAGTAACATTTAATGCTTTTTTCGGATCTTCAACCTTTAAGACAGGAATAATTTCATAATGAATTCCTTTATTTTTAACTTGGAAATAATCTCTAGAACCATGAACAAGAGATGGCTTAAAGATTTTTAATATTTTAGCAAGCATTTTTGAAAGATCTTCTTCTTTATATCCATAATCAAACCTTACAAAAATATCAACATCAAAATCATTCTTAAGAAAAGTACCTTTTGCAGCACTCCCACCAAGCACAATCTCTACCTTAAATTCATTCTTAAATATCTCCAATTGGATTTTATCTAGAAATTCATCTATTTTAACCTGAATTTTCTTCTGTTCCTGCTTTGTAGGAAGATTTTTCTTAATAATGTCATTAAGTAGTTTCATTCAAATAGGATATAACTTAGATTGTTTAAAAATGTTTTTAATAAAATATATAAACAAATCATCTTCATGCCAACCTATGGCAAAAACAATCATTGTAGGAAGTATTGGTTTAGATGATGTTAAAACTCCATTTGGAGACATGAAAGCAATTTTAGGTGGTAGTGCAGTTTATGCATCACATGCTGCTTCTTTTTTCACAAATGTGGGAATTGTTTCAATTGCAGGTGAAGATTTCCCAGAAGAACATAAAAATCTATTAACAAGCAGAAATATAAATATTGAGGGAATTGAATTCAAAGGTAAAACATTCAGATGGTCAGGAGAATATGAATATGATATGAATGAAGCAAAAACATTAAACACAGAGCTTAATTCAATTATAGAATTCTCAGCAGAACTCCCAAACAACTACAAAGATGCCGAATACATTCTCCTTGGTAATATTGATCCAGAATTACAATTAAAAGTTATAGAACAACTAAACCAACCAAAACTTATTGCAATGGATACAATGAATTTTTGGATTGAAAGTAAAAAAACACAGATTATAGAAGTAATTAAAAAAATTGATTTATTATTATTAAATGATGGTGAAGCAAGACAACTATTTGATACAGTTAGTTTAGTTGATGCTGGAAGCAAAGCTCTTGCTTTAGGTCCAAAGTATGTAATAATTAAAAAAGGTGAACACGGCGCATTATTATTCACTAATTCTTCTCACTTTAATGCCCCTGGTTATCCTTTAGAAGTTTTCAAAGATCCAACTGGATGTGGAGATAGTTTTGCAGGCGGTTTACTTGGTTGGCTAGCTAAAACAGATAATCTCTCAGAACCAAACCTTAGAAAAGCTATTGTTTATGGATCAACAATTGCATCATTCAATGCAGAAAATTTCTCTCTAGAAAGACAAAAAACATTAACAATGGAAGAAATAAATGCAAGATATAATGAATTCGAAAAAATGAGAGAGTTTTAATTGCCACCTAATAAAGACAACAATAATTACACACAAAATTATTTTTTCTTTAAATTTACCTTTAAATAGCCATTAGGAATCACAAAATATATAATGACAAACTTTAGCCAAAGTCATAATAATTAGTATAACTATTTACTATAATAGGAGGTAATCACAATGGATACAGGAGAAACATATGAAGTAAAAGATCTTAATTTAGCTGAGCAAGGTAAAATGAATATGGAACTTGCAGAAAGCAATATGGGTGCATTATTAGAAATTAGAAGGAAATTTGAACAAGAAAAGCCACTACAAGGCATTAGAATTGGTATGGCTTTACACGTTACAAAAGAAACAGCTATTCTTGTAAGAACATTAATTGCAGGTGGCGCAGATGTTGCAATCACTGGCTGCAATCCTTTATCTACACAAGATGATGTTGCTGCTGCTTTAGCAAAAGAAGGCGTTAAAGTATGGGGATACAAAGGCGAAACAAACGAAGATTATTATAAATATATCACAAATATAATTAATTTTAAACCACACATCACAATTGATGATGGCTGCGATTTAGTTAGCGAAATTCATAAAAACCATGCAGAATTAATTCCTAGCTTAATTGGAGGTTGTGAAGAAACAACTACTGGAATTATCAGACTTAAATCAATGGTAAGAGATAATGCATTAAAATATCCTGTTGTTGCTGTTAATGACAATAAAACCAAACATTTGTTAGATAATGTATATGGGACTGCTCAATCAACCATGGATGGGATAATCAGAGCAACAAACATATTATTTGCTGGTAAAACAGTTGTTGTTTTAGGTTATGGAAGTTGTGGTAAAGGTTTTGCTAATTCTGCAAGAGGTCTTGGAGCAAATGTAGTTGTAACAGAAGTAGCAAATTTCCCAGCATTACAAGCAAGAATGGATGGTTTTAGAGTTATGAAAATGGAAGATGCATGCAAAGAAGGAGAAATCTTCCTTACTGTTACCGGCAATAAACATGTAATTAGAACCGAACACATGAAAGAAATGAAAAGTGGAGCAATTATTGCTAACTCTGGACATTTTGACATTGAAATTGATATTAAAGGATTAAAAGAAATTGCAAGTAGTGAAAGAAGAATCCGACCATTTATGGACGAGTATATTCTTAATGGAAAAAAGATATTTGTGTGTGGAGAAGGCAGATTAATTAATCTTGCGGCTGCTGAAGGACATCCAAGTGAAGTTATGTCTACTAGTTTTTGTGGTCAAGCATTAGCATGTGAATATTTGGTTAAAAATAAAGGGCAATTAAAACCAGAAGTAATCTTCTTACCTGAAGAAATGGATGATAATATTGCAGGTCTTCAATTAGAAGCAATGGGAATTGCCATTGATGAATTAACTGAAGAGCAAAAAAAATATCTGAGTAGTTGGGAAGAAGGAACATAAATCAAAAATATTAATCAAAATTAATCACTAGTAAGGTACTGCTGGAATTCCGACATTTAAACTGAAAGTTATAGTTTAAAATCATAAGTTTTGAGTGCCATAAACTATTTAAAGCACCCACATATTATTTATTCTATGGGTAAATTAGATACGTTAGATGTAAACATTTCTGGGGCATTTGTTGACCTAGGTCTCTTAATGAAGATTATGCAAGATATTAATGTTATTCAAAACTATTCTTTAAAAATCAACACCAGAATAAAAACAAAACCAAAAAAAATGCATAAATCTAAAGATAGTGGTCTTACAAAAAAGCTTGGAAAAGTAAAATCTAAAAAAGATAAAGATATTGTCATTATAATTGATGAATCCGATAAACACAAAGATGATCTTGATAAAGATATTGAAGCAATCACATTAAAAATGGATGGTTTTGAAAAAATTCATATTGAACAATATGAAAAACAACTTGAACAGTATAAAAGATTTCTTGCAGAATACTTAAAAGAAGCTCAAAATGCATTAACCTCTGCCTATGACCCATACCAAGATGAAAATGGAGACGGAAAGAGAGAATTTGAATGGGGACAGGAAGTTGTAACTTATTTTGAAATCAAAGATATTGTAAGAAGAATTCATATGAATGCTTTAATGAGTGGAAATGCTTCAGGCACTATGTCTGGCCATAATAATGTTGGTTGGCAAGAAGCTGAAGATTATAAATTTTGGAAATATTGTAGTAAATTTAATGAACAAATGAGTTTTATTATTCACGATGTAATTGGAAGTGGTGGATAAATTAATAAAATCTCTTAAATTTGATAAGAAAAACCTTTTTAAAGAGAACCATGCCTTCTTAAAAAAATGGAAATTCAAGCATTATTCGAAGCAGTTAACTGCATTAATTGTGATGTTTCTAGTGTCATAGATAGTAAAAAGAGTGCAGTAGATACTAAAAAAATAGAAAACCCCTCTACACTTGAAAAAATAAAACTAGAAAAAACAAAAAGAGAAAGGAAAAAAACAGAAACAAGAAAAACATCTATAGACAAAAAAGAGAAAAAAGCAAAAAGCGAAGGCATAATTACAATTATTGATGAAGGGGGAAAAAGAGATAAAGAAAAAGACAGTATTGACATACAAATAAAAGGCATCCCAGAATCAAAATATGGTGAACTTGCACAAAGATTTCAATATCAAAAACTTCTTGACCAATATAAAAGATTCTTAGATAATTATCTAAAAGAAGCAACAAGTACATTTAATCCAACATATGATTACCAACAAGAAAATTGTAAGGAAAGAGAATTTGAATGGGGACAAGAAGTTGCAACTTATAGTGAAATAAAAGACACAATTAGAAAAATTAAAATGAATTTATTGTTAGGTGGCTGGCATAATGCTGTTTCTCCTGATGAAAAAGACCGTTATAAATTCTGGAAATATTGTAGTAAGTTTAATAAAGTAATGGCAGATGTTATTGAAACAAGTGTTGGTAGTGGTGGATAAACAAATTTCCAATTATTAAAATCAGAATTCTCTATCTACGAAAAACTCAGCAAGATTTAATAAGAAATTTTTAGTTTTTCTATCAAGCAAAGAAGAATTAATAAAATGCGTTACTTGTTCTGTTAAACCAATTAGTTTTTCTTTTGAATAATCTTTAGATCCTGTCTTGATAATGATTTCTTTTAATTTAGAAAATTCATCTTCTGAAATATCTTGTTTTCCAAGAACTAATTTAATAAATTCTTTTTCTTCTTCATTTGCTTTCATATATGCACACCAAACAAGTAATGTTTTTTTATTTTCTATAATATCTGAAAACACAGATTTACCTAATTTTTCTTCTGAACCAAAAATTCCTAAGAGATCATCTTGAATTTGAAAAGCTCTGCCGAGAGGTAATGCAATTTTTGAAATTTCTACTAATTTATCCTGAACATTATCTGGATCACCAGCTAAAATTACTCCCAATTGCAGAGGACCTTCAATTGTATATTTCGCTGTTTTCAAGAGATGAATTTGATTGATATCATCTTCATTTACTTCAAAAATATTTTTTTCACTTAGTTGTAAGTCTAATATTTGCCCGTAATTTGTTGTTTGAATAATCTCATTAAATTTATTCGTTGCTTTTAATTTAATTTCTTCACTAAAGTTTGAATCAGTAATTATTTTCTGAGCCAAGATCATAGCAATATTGCCCGCAAGTATTGCCATGTTTTCTCCTAGAATTTTATGAACAGTTGGTTTGTTTCTTCTTAATTCTGATTTATCCATAATATCATCATGTATTAAGAAAGAGGTTTGCATTAACTCCACACAGATACTTAGCTTCAACACTTCCTGTTCTAATTTCTGGTTTACAATTCCTTTACTAATGCTTACTGCTTGAAAACCTTTCAACACCAACAATGGCCGAATTCTTTTCCCACCACGCATTGTAAACTCTTTAATTACCCCTAAAAGTTTAACATTAAACCCATAATTATTCTCAGAAATAACTTTATTGAAGAAATTATCTAATTCTAAATTAATCTTTGCTTGATATTCTTCTAATTCTTTCTGAAAAGTTACAGATAACATAAATTAAAGGAATGTATTTGGTTTTATAAATATTTAGAAAAATCAGATCTTCAAACTAACAACCTTACTGATATTGTGCTTATCCATAGTAACACCATACAGAGTATCTGCTTCTGAAATAACACCATCATTGTGAGAAATAATTATATATTGCGCTCTATCTGCATAAGTGCTTACAAGTTGAGATAGTTTTTCAGAATTTTTCTTGTCTAATGCTGCATCAATTTCATCAAAGATATAAAATGAAGCTGGTTGATGTTCTTGTATAGAAAAGATAAATGCCATAGCTGTTAATGTTTTCTCTCCTCCTGATAAAGACCTAATATCTAAGAATTTTTTACCAACTAATCTTACTTTAATACCCACACCTTCTGAAAGAGGATCATCAATATTCTCTACATCAAGGAAAGCCTCTCCTTTAGTTGTTAGTTGCCCAAATAAATTCTGAAAATTTGAATTAATAACTTCAAAAGATTTCATGAATAATTCTTTTTTCTTTGTTTCAATCTCATTAATCATAAGCATAACTTCATCTTTCTCTTTTATAAGAGTCTCTTTCTTTTCTAATAAATTGTTATATTCTTTTTCAACAGAGTCATAAATTTCAAGAGCACGCATGTTAACATTACCAATGCTTTGCGTCATCCTTTCAAACTCCCAAATGTCTTTTTTAATTTGTTCAATTGGTTTTGAAGAAAATAATTCAACATCTTTATATTTAGAAAACTCTTCTACAAGGCCTGATAATTCTCCTTTAACTCTTGCATTTTCAACAGAATGAATATTCATTTTTTGTTCTTTACTTCTAATTTTCTCTTCTGAAGTAATGATCTTTGTTTCTACTGTTTGAATATCTGCATTTAATTTATCTCTCCTAGTAAATAATTCTCTAAATTGAGCATAAAATTCTTTTTGTAATTTTTCTTTTTCTTTAAGATCTTTTTCTGCAACAGTGATCTTTTTGTTTAAATCTAAAACTTCTGTATTAAATGTAACTATTTCTTTATCATGTTGCTTAATTATTTTCAAGGTATTTTCTTTCTCAGGAAGTAAAATATTTTTAACCTGCAAAGTATAATTCTTAATATTAGAATCTTGTTTAGTTAATTCTTCTTTTAATTGTTCTCTTTTCTGTTCAAAGGTATTAAGCTCTGCTACTAATCTAGGATTTCTTAATTGCATAATTTTATCTCTCATTCCGTGTTTTTTAATTTTTAAAGTAGCAAGATCTTTATTAATTGCACTAACTTTAAGACCAACAGAGGTAATATTCTTATCAGCCTCATCTAATTCTGCCTGTAGTTCTTTTTTCCTCTTTTTTGTTGCAGTAAGATCATCAGAATCAATATGTAATGATTTTTCAGTTTTAATAATATCCCCCTCTAAATTTGCTTTAAATTCCCTTAGTTTTGCTATTTTGTCTTCATTATCATTTTTTCTTGTTTCTAAAACTTGTTTTAAACGTTCACTTTCAGCAACATCGCCTTCAAGAGATTTTATTCTAGTAACAACTTCTTTTTCTTGGAATTGCATGCTTCTTTTTTTCTGTCTAAAACCACCATGCATAGCACCACTAACTTCTGCAAAATCCCCCTCAAGAGTAACCATCTTAACATTACCAACACCAACTCTTCTTGCAACATCAATATTATTAACAACAAGTGTATTACCAAACACATATGAGAATACATTCTTGAATTTTGGTTCATAACTTATTAAATCAATTGCTTTTCCCACAACACCATTAACTTTTAAAAATCCACTTACATCGTGTTCTCTTACTGGTTTAATTTTATTTAATGGCAAGAAAGTTGCAATACCAAGTTTATTATCTTTTAGATATTTAATACATTTAGCAGCTGTTTGATCAGTATCAACAACAATACTTTTTATTTTTGGACCAGCAGTAATTTCCAATGCCAAACTAGATTTACTTTCAACTTGTCCAAGTTGAGAAACCATACCATAAATCTGACCAAGCTTATTTTTTTGTTCAAGAATCTTTGTAACCGCTAAATTCATGCCAATAGATTCTTTTAATCCTGCATTTTTTGATTCTAATGCAGATAATTCGTCTCTTGATCTATTTAATTTATCTTTAATATTTGATAACTGTAATGCAAGTGATGAATCTTCATTAAGAATTGTATTTAATTCAACAGTTGCTTTCTTAAACTCTTGTTGTTTTTGTTTTAATGCTTCAATTTCTGATTTATGACCTTTTTCTAATTCTAGAACTTTTGAGATTTTCTCGTCCATAGAATCAATTAATAATTCTAATTTGTCTTTTTCTCTCAATAAATTTTGTTGTTCTTCTCTAATTGCTTGGATTTCCTTTTCTTTTTCCTCACATTCATTATCAACTTCTGCAATTTCTTTATCAATATCTTCTGCACCATCTAACTTATTCTTCTTTCTAAATTTATCCAGCTTTTGTTCAACTTCTTGAATTAATTTTAATGTTGATTGTTTTCCCCTTTCTGATTCCTTTTGTTGATTCTCTAATTCTGAAATTTTATCATTTAATTCTTTAAGAGAACTACTTAGTTGGTCTTTTCGAGTATTAACTCGTTCAATTTCATTTTTACAGCTTATAATTCTTGTTTTATGTGTTGCAATTTCTACACCTTGTTGTTCTAGTCTTTTCATCATTGCAACTTGTTCTTTTTCACCTTTTTCTTCAACTTGCCTTGTTAAAGATTTTGCTTCTTCTTTCTTCTCTACTGCTTCTTTTTTCATCACATCAATCTTTTGTTGAAGCTTATTAATTTCTTCTTGAGAAGTTTTAATTTGAATTTCATGTTTTTCAACAACATCTTTTTTTTGTTTAATTTGTAAATGTAATTGAGTTGCTTTATTTCTTGCTAATTTATCGTCTAACTCTTTATACTTCATTGCTGTGTCTCTATCTTTTTTTAATTCTTTAAGATAGGTTTTTCTTTCTGTTAGAATAATGTCTGCTTCATTTAATTTTTGATCAACCTTATTTAGTTCAGTCATTGCCTTATTCTTTTTTTCTTCATAAAGACCAATGCCGGCAATTTCTTCAATAACTTCTCTTCTATTGTTAGGACTCATTTCTACAAATCTTACAATGTCTCCTTGAAGAATAATGTTATAACCATTAGGATCAATATTTGCAATACCTAAAAGATCCAGAATTTGTTGTCTTGTTCTTCTTTTATCATTAATTTTGTAAACACTTTGCCCAGTAGATTTAATAATCCTAGTAATTTTTACTTCATCTTCTTCAGTAGGAAATATTTTTTTTAAGTTATCAAAATAAATATGAACTTCTCCTTGTTTTGAAGGATTTTTAGATTTCCCACCATTATAAATCAAATTTGCTGCTTTTTCCGCTCTCATTCCTTTTGCAGAGCCTTTACCAAGAACAAAACATAAAGCATCCATAATATTAGATTTACCACTACCATTTGGACCAAGAACTACATTATATCTATCTCCAAAAACTAATTCAGTTCTGCTTCCAAAGGACTTGAAGCCCTTCATCACCATTCGATTAACCTTAGTCATTAGGTTTTGTCACCTTTTATATGATATAGTTGATTTATACATAGTATATAAAGCTTACTTTTTCTCAAGCTAATATGAAACCACCGCCAAGTTTGGCAAGTGAACAAAATGCGTAATTACATATTTATGCGATGTTCGACCATATTAAAGTTTTAGTATTAACCTGGTCGATATGAACGAGGTGGTTTCATATTAGCTATTTTGTGGATTGCCCTAAAATCGCCGTTATTAATAGCTAACAGTTATATTTCAATCCCTTATCTCCAACCTCTGTTTTAAATCATTCACAATATTCATGAATGCAATATATGAATCATATGGTCCATCATATGGATTAAAGTATTTATGAACATCCCCATCATTAAACCATTTAGTGCACATATAATAAAAATGATCTGAAGTTGTTAATTTCCTCCAAAGAGCTAATAATTCAGGATTATTACTGTTTTTTACTTGAGCTTCCATATTATAAAGAGATTTCAAAGCAGAAAGTTGCATTTTATTACCTTGCCATGCTGATAAATCACGTTCAACATCTGCCCAAGACATTGCATTGTGTACATCTAATTTATCAACAGCCTCATATGAATTAATAACCTCTGATGGTGTTTTGAAATCATTATCTGGATGTTTCAGCAATTGTTGAGGTAAATGACTCAAAAATCTAAATATTCCTGTATCTTTCCATTGATGTTCTCCAAATGTTTCATAATCCATGAATAAATTAACACAATTTCCATTACCATTGATAGAATTTATCCAATTTACAAATTTTGGAACTGTCAAAGGGTGTTCTTTCCAGCTTTTGTTTGAAAATCTAAATGCAATATCATCTGAAAGTTTATAATTCTTTAATAACAGTTTAAAATTTGGATTTTCTTTAGGAGTGGACTGAGGATGATATAAGAAATTAGGTGACCTACCTTTTAAGATATGATCAGCACCTTCTGTTAAAATTCCTTTATATCCCATTCCCGCTACTGTTTCAGCAAGTTCATTATTATAAATAAGTTCAGTATTTCTAAAAATAGTTGGTGTAACACCAAAAACTTCTTTTATTTTTTTTCTATGAAGTTCTACTTGTTCTTTAAACTCCTGTTTAGAATGTAAAAATGCAAGAGAATGGTGAAATGTTTCACTTAAAACTTCTACTTGGCCTGTTTCAACTAATCTTTGAAATGAACTTAAAACTTGAGGGTTGTATTCTTGGAATTGGTCTAGAACAACACCACTAAATGAATATGCAACTTTAAATTCCGAGTGTTGATTTAGTAAATTCAACATTACTGCGTTTGTTGGCAAATAACATTTGTTTGCAACCTTGTTTAAGATTTGTTTATTATTATCATGATCAAAATAATTTTGATTTTTCCCAATATCAAAAACACCATAATTCTTCATCCTATATGGTTGGTGAACTTGAAAATAAAAACATGTTGAAACCATTAATTCACACCCCTATTAATTGAGTAAAATAAATCTTTCACCTGATTTAGATTTTTTAGACTTTTGAAATTTTCTGTTTTATTAAGATTATTATTTATTAATTTATTTTCCAATAATTTATTATAAACATGAAGACATTTTTCAGCAGGAATATTCCAACTGAAGTTTTGTACTTCTTTATTTCCATTTTCCATTAATGCATTATGTAGTTCTCCGTATTTTAATATTGCACAAATTTGGTTAGCCATTTTATCAACATCCCAAAAATCAACTTTCAAAACATGATTAACAACTTCACTAACACCTGATTGTTTTGAAATTAAAACAGGGGTATTATTTCGCATTGATTCTAAAGGAGTAATTCCAAATGGTTCTGATACCGACGGCATAACATAAAGATCAGCCATTTGATAAGCTTTATCAATATCTTTACCTTTCAAAAATCCCGTAAATAAAACATTTTCACCAATTCCTAACTCAGCTGCCTTTTCTATCATCATTCCGTGCATATCTCCAGTGCCTGCAACAACAAATTTAATATTAGGGTCTTGTTCTAAAACTTTTTTTGCAGCATATAAAAAATATTCCGGACCTTTTTGTAAAGTAATTCTTCCTAAAAACAATACAACCTTACTATCTCTTGATAAACCAAAACTTTCTTTTACAAATTTATGATCATTAAATTCAACCGCATTATGCACAACATTAATTTTATTTGGATCTACACCATAATGTTCAATAATTTTATTTTTAGTAAATTCACTAACAGAACAAATAGCGTCTGCTTCATGCATCCCTTTTCTTTCTAAGTCATAAACAGCTTGATTAACACCATTGCCTCCGCCCCTATCAAATTCAGTTGCATGGACGTGCACAACTAATGGTTTACCAGAAACTTTCTTTGCAGCTAATCCAGCCATATAAGTCATCCAATCATGAGCATGAATAACATCATGTGGTTCTGTTTTAGCAATCTCTGCTGCTTTCTCTGCATAAATCTGTGCTTCCATAAAAATATTATCACCATATAATTTTTGTTGACCATCCGGAACATTTGTTAGCAATGCTGTTTTTACTTTGTACTCTTCAGGCGTCATATAACCAGCTAAAGGTGTTTTTACCATTCTAAATTTAATATTTGCCTTGCCATAACTTTTTGCAGAGATTAATTTAACAAATTCTGCGTTTACTTTTTCAGGCATTTGTGGAACTACAAAAGTAACATCAACATTGTTATTAGCAAGACCTTTAGTTAAACCATAACATGCTGTTCCTAACCCACCAGTATTAAACGGTGGAAACTCCCAACCAAACATTAATACTTTCATGATTCTTTTACCTTTTGTATTTTTAATTCTTTTTTGCTTTCTTGATTAGCAGATTTCTCTAAATCTAGACCTAATAAAGCAATAAACTCTTTACCTGTTTCACTTAATTCAAAGATTTTAACATAAGGAGAATTAACTAAATTCCTAACTAAACCTTTCTCAACTAGATAGTTTAGATGAATAACAACTGATCTCCAATTGATTTTTGTAGATCTAGAAACCTGATTAACTGTTTTTTGCCCAGAAACAAGAGAAATAAGTATAACTCTTCTTAGATCATGAAAGGTTCTCCTAACAATTAACCCATTATCATCTCTCCTAACAATCAAATACCCACACCTCTTAATTTAAATGATATTTAAAATGCCACTAAACATTTTAACACTACCCACTTAATTTTTTATTAGTATAACTAATATATATATGTTTCTCATTAAAAAAGATTTTAGTCAGAGGTTAAAGCTAAAATTAAACCTAATTCAAGTGTAAATTAGAAATATGAACGAAATTTTAGTCAGAGGTCTTAGCAGAATAAAACCCCATAACTTCAACCTTACAAGCAAGTTCTCTTTGTTTAGATTTCTTTATTTCACTTTCAAAATCATTTCCTTGAAAAGGGGTGTATGGGGTTAATCTTGCAATTTCATAATTGAACATACCTCTGTAATGTTCTTTCTTTGCATAAGGCACCTGAGAAACAGTTAAATCAACTAAAACTCTAGGTCCTGGAACTCCTCTTATACTATCTTGAGCAGCAAGTGAATCTAGTAATTGATCAAATTGTACAACGCCTGCATTAACTAAGAGATTACCATATAAACTACCACCTTTATGTAATTCATTAAAAAATGGAACAAACTCAGTAGGAATCCTTACGGGATCATTTGGTTGTTTTAATGCTTGACCAAAATAATGTGCTAAAAAATCTAACTGTAAATCTAAAGGAATTTTAGATTTCTCACCAGACCAAGCAAAATAAACCCAATTAAACTTTTCCCCTTCAATTACAGAATTACCTTGCTCAACTCTTAAATTGCTTTCCTCAAGAACAAAAGAGGATACAAAAAAGTCTAAAGATTTTGTTGTCATATAAAAAAGAAATTAAAAGGGGTTTATAAATATAATTATCATCAAAAATTACTTTTTCATGTAATACTTTCGTTTTTTTTCATCAAACCGTTCTATCGCATATCTTAACATAGTCCTAGGCATTGTTTTGTAATATTTTTTAAGAAATTTTTCTTCAACTGCCTGATCTTTCTTTCCAATTTCTCTTAACATCCATCCAACTGCTTTATGAATAAGATCATGATCATCTCTAACTAAAATTTCAGAAATTTTCAAAGTATCATCAAATTGATTTTCACGAATAAATGCATATGTTGCAAGCATAGAAATTCGTTTTTCCCACAGATTCTTAGATTTTGCAAGTTTATATAGAATGTTCCTATCTTTATTCAACAAAAAATCACCAAGTATTTTTGGGGCAGATATATCAACAAGATCCCAATTATTAATTTTCTTTGTATTCTTAAGATAAGACTTTACTATTTTAGTTTTAATTTTCTCACTTTCTTTTTTATCAGCAATCTTTGCTGCTTTTTGATACTGCATAATAAGAATAAATAATGCACCTAACCTGTGCTCATGTATTTTGCTATTAAGAAGTGTTTGTAAATCTTTAATTTCTAAGTCAACATATTTTTTAGCAATTTCTCTTTGCTTAGGTACTGTTATCCCTAAAAAGACATCTCCCTCTCCATACTCTCCTTTACCTGTTTTAAAGAATCCCTGCAATATTCTTGCTTTTTCAGGATTACCTGCTTTTTTTAGTTCTTTAATGTAATTATTTAGCATTATAATTTAGTTAATTTTAAGATATAAAAAGGTTTCTGCTTTAAACTAAAAATCTTGGGTAGAAAAAAAGAACTCGTGAGTGACATGTCCTAACGGACCTAGTGTTGCAAAGTTTTTTAATTCAATTTTTAATACAAAAAACAACAAGGCCAGGCGAGTCGAAGACGAGTAGGACTTTACGAAGGAAAGTCCGTCTGTGCCATTGTTGTTGCTTGATGTTAATCAAGCTTAATAATTTCGACTTTAGTCGTAATTATTATTGTTTTTTGCTAATACACAGACAAATAATCACACTTTAAACAAGCGTTCTCTTTCATCCCTAATAAATTCAGCCGCATCCTTAAATGATTCTGGATCTTTAGAACTAACTTTAACGATCTTTGCTTCTGCATTAATATTTTTTAGATCTTCAAGATATTTTGTTTCTTCAAAACCAACTGCTTCTTTAAGATCATACTTAGAAAGAACAATCATTTTGGTGTTCATGAAAATAACTGGATATTTTTTAGGTTTGTCTGTTCCTTCTGTTGTTGAACTAACCACAATATCAATATGTTGTCCAATTTGAACAGCCGCAGGACACACAAGGTTTCCAACATTCTCTATAATCAAATATTTTTTTCCAGAAGGTTGCATATGCATTAATGCTTTATTAACCATCATAGCATTTAGATGACATCCTGAATGTGTGTTTATCTGAAAAGTATGAATATTTTTCTTTTCTAATCTTTTTTTATCAATATCACTTTCTAGATCTCCTTGGATAACTGCAATTTCTTCTGCAGGAATAAATTCAACTAATTGTTCAATAAAAGTAGTTTTACCAGAACCAGGAGCACCCATTAGATTAATAGATAATATTCCTTTGTCTTTTAAGAAGTTTCCAATTTGCTGAGCTAATTCATCATTTGCTTCTGTTACTGATTTGTTAACATCAATTATTTTTGAACCAACCACATCATGATGTTCATGATTTCCTTCATGTTCCTGCTCGCAACCACATTTATCACACATTTCTAATCACCTTGAATATTTTTAATTATAAAATCTTTGCCAGCAACAATTTCAATATCATGACCTTCACATTTAGGACAAAATATCAAATGAGATTCTTGAACTTCATGCTCTTTCTTGCATTGATTACACAAAAGTTTGCCTTTAACTTCATTTAACTCTAATTTTGCTGATTTTAATAAATCATGCTCTTTTTTTAACATATCAAAATAAAACTTAATAGATTCTGCTTTATATGTTGTTAGATTACCTAATTCAACAGTTATTATCTTAGGTTTCACATTATTCTTCTCACTCTCAACTAAAATCTGCGATACTAAACTTTGTGTAACTCCATATTCATGCATTTTATAGAAAGTAATGAAGAACTAATTAAAAAGGTTTTGAAATGGTATATTAATTAAAAAAGAAAAGAAAAAAATTAAGGGCAAGAAGAACTCATATCAGTATCTACACCATTTGCTTCGAGCTGTGTGATAACATTACAATAACCACTTGATAAAGGATTATCATAAAGCCACAACTGATCCAAACCAATTAATCCAGACAAAGGATTAATGTCAGTAATCTCATTGGAAGGAAGTTTTAACGCTTTTAAATTAGTTAAACTAGACAATGCACCGACACCATTAATCTGGTTATCATTAAGAATTAAAAATTTTAAAAGGGTTAAATCAGACAAAATACTGATATCTGTGATCAAATTATATTCAAGATTTAAAAATGTTAAACCAGTTAAACTCTTTAAGGGAACAATATCAAAGATTTCATTATTATAAAGATTTAACGTGCTTAAACTGACTAAACCAGATAATGGTTCAATATTAGATATTTGATTCATACCAAGGTTTAACACTGTCAATTTAGTTAAACCTTTTAATGGACCAAGATCACTAATTTGATTATTACTAATAATTAGTTGATGTAAATTAGTTAAACATTCAATTCCTGATAAATCAGCAATATTTTTACTATTAGCATACAACACACCAACAGATTGAACAGATTCACCAAGAATAGGTCCTATTGGTACATTAATTTTATCTCGCACTGCTTGTTCTAAGTTAGGATCTGCAAAGGTAACTTCGCCTTCGCAAGCTGCTGTTTCTTCTTGACAACTTACGCAATAATTCTCAAAGCCACCTGTTTTTACTTCACATTTGCCTTGAGGGATGGGTATTATATCTGATTCGCCATCACAATCACTTTCCCAATTATTATACCAACATTCATATTCTGCTCCAAATAGTTCTGCGCAATCAACAAATTCATCATCTTTTATAGGAGGAGGAATATTCCTTTTAGGTAACTCCATTCTTCCTACCGGAATTCTATCTTTTGAAATTACAGTTGGAATTTTTGAAAGTGAAACAGAACATGTATCCTCACTAACACAAGCGCAAATTGCATATGCAATGATTTTGTCTTTAACATCATCATAATAACATTGCCAACCATCAGCTTGAGACCATGGTCTTGAACTAATTAACGCACCAGGCCCACCAAGACCCTTACAGCCACCACCCAATATTTTTTTACCGTCTGGGCAACCAAATTCAACTTCCACAGTATTTTCTTTTTCTTGTGTTACAATTTCATAACCTTTCCAATAATTATCCTTAGTTTTACCAGTAGCTTCACCAGCTAAATCATCTTCACTAACTGTTCCACTACCATTTGTTACTAAATATACAATTGCAACAATTGCAACTATTACTAGAATTCCTAAATAATGTAAATTATCAATAGATTTAGATTTCTTTGCTGCTTTTTTTCTTTTTGCAGCTTTCCCTCTTTTTGCCATAATTTCACCTCAATTATTATGAATATTAATCTTTTAGATGTTTTAATTTATATATTTTCTTAATATATTTAATATCACATATAATCGAAACTTATATAAATTAATATAATCCACAACAACACATGAACAAAAAAGGTTTGATGTTTGCATTTTTCACTGCAATTGTAAGTGGGTTTTCTATTTTTGTAAATAAATTTGGATTAACTGGAATAGATCCTTATGTATTCACAGGTTTAAAGAATTTAGTTGTTGTTCTATTTTTATTATCTTTAATCTTTTTTATGGGAGAATTTAGAGAATTAGCAAAATTAACAAAAAAACAATGGCTAAAATTAGGAGTCATTGGTTTGTTTGGAGGATCAATTCCGTTTTTACTGTTTTTCAAAGGATTGTCTATGACATCTGCTGTTTCAGGAGCATTTATTCATAAAACAATGTTTATATTTGTAACAATAGGTGCAATCATATTTTTGAAAGAAAAAATTAACAAATATTTTGTTGTAGGGGCTGGTTTATTGTTAGTAGGAAATATATTATTGTTAAAAATTTCACCATTATCATCTGCAATATTAACTAAAGGTAATTTATTTATTCTAATTGCAACATTATTATGGGCAACAGAAAATCTTATTTCAAAGCACACATTAAAAGAATTATCATCACGAACAGTTGCATTTGGAAGAATGGCATTTGGTTTTGGATTTATTCTAATGTTCTGGTTGTTTACAGGAAGAATGGAAGCTGCGTTTTCCACAACCTTACCACAACTAACATGGGTTTTGTTAACATCTGCATTTCTTTTCCTTTATGTTGCAAGTTGGTATTATGCATTGCAAAGACTTAAAGCAAGTGTTGCAACATCAATCTTATTACTAGGTAGTCCAATTACAACTGCATTAAGTATTATTTTCTTAAATACATCAGTTACAATTTCCCAAGGAATTGGAATGCTACTAATAATTGCAGGAATTGTAATGGCCGTCGGAATTGTACATCTAAAGAATTTAGTTAAGTATTTTATTCCTGTTCCTAATTCACAGAGATAATCAGATAGAGATTATAAAATGATAAAAGATACACCAGAACAACATTTCTTCAAATATGCTTGGCCTTGCACAGAGATAATTTTAACAGACAAAAGAATACCTCAGCAAAGGTTTGATGACCTAAAGTATGCAATTGAGAATAACATAACTCCTTCTAGAGAAATTTTAGAAGATACGTACAAAGTTGCATTTGCAAATCTTAAAGAGTTAGCAGAAAGACTTAGTAAAGAACAAAACAAAGAAATAAACTATTGGGATATGGAAGTTATCCAAAGATATTTCACAGAAGCAGAGCATAATATGTTTATTGAATCTGAGAAAGCCTTTTTCTGCAAATTCCCACCAGCTGTAAAAGATTTATGTAAAATACATACAGCAGTTATTGATAAGATTGAAGTAATTTCTGATAGAATTATTCTATTTGTGAAGTATAAGGATGATAAAGGGGAAGAAAAAGAAAGACGATGCCTTAATATTTATAATTTAGAAATAAAACCACAAGATAAAGTAATCATCCATTATGGCTATATTATTGAAAAAGCTTAATCAAAGAACTTCTGCCCAAATTTTCAAACTTTCAACTGCTTCTTGTTCAGGAATCTTTTGAATAATGATTCCTGCCTGAACAAACACATACTCCCCCTGCGTTAAATCAAAGTCAGTATTTAGAACTTCTCGTTTCTCACCAGGATACTCAACAATAACTATATCTCCATTAATCTCAATTATTTTACCTGGCATTGCTAAACACATTTTAATCTTATGATAATTATGAATTATTTAAAGGTTATGTAATTATTAAATAACAAAAGTGAAAATTTTAAATATCAAACAACTTTTCAACATATAAAATGAAAACAATCTTATGCTTTGGCAATGAATTCATAAAACAAGACAGTTTAGCTAAAGAAATTGCTAATGAAATTAACATGCCAGAAATTGAATTCATCATGTGTGATTCTCCCGATGACATATTAGAGTTTTCTAAAATTAGTCCAAATAAAGAAATTATTATTCTTGATGTTGTCCAAAATATAGAAGAACCAATGATAATAAACAATATTGATGATTTAGAAGCAGGTAAATTGTGTACTTTACATGATTTTGATGTTGGTTTTTTTCTAAAATTAATGAAAGAATTAGGACAAATAAAAGATATTAAAATAATTGGAATTCCTCAGACAGGAGATAAAGAAAAAATAAAGAAAGAAGTTATAAGAAGAATTAATGATAGTTCTGAGTAATGAGTTTTGGGTCTTGGGTTGGTTATGAGTTTCAGGTATTGGGTGTCACTGCATTTCTCATTACTAATTAACACAGAACCAACTCAGAACTACTTACTCACAACTCAAAACCAATTAAATTATGTTCTCTTAAACTTTACTTTCAAGAAATGCGTAGAACAAGAAAAACAAGGATCATACGCCCTAATCAATTTTTCAATCTCTAAAATCATCTTTTCTTTAGGTAAATCTAAAATTGTTGGAACAAATGCTTTAATATCGTCATTCATGTTTCTCAAATTTTGACAAGTAGGAGTAATTATGTTTGCAGCTTTAATCTTGCCTGCTTTAACAGTATATTCATGCCATAAAATACCACGAGGAACTTCTATAGCCGCAATACCATGCCCATCTTTGATTTTAATCTCGTGTGGTTTCTCATGTTTAAGTTCAACAAAATCAATTATTTCACTAACCCTATCAAGACAATGCACTAATTCAATTGCTTGAGCAAAATTATTCATAAAAGGATTAAAGTTTGGAAATTTATGTTTAGCTTTTTTTACAACTTTCTTTGCATCTTTACTTAACTGATCAAAATTATTATTAATTCTTGATAATGCTCCAACCATATAAGACATTCCTCGTTTAACAACAAAATTAGAAGTGCCATGCTCTTGATGGTACTCCTTAAGATAAGAATGTAATTCTTTCTGTGGAAAATTAGATGATTCAGAAACTAAATCACCATACAAAGTTGCATAGCCAAACTTATTTCTTAAAGAGAAGTATTGTGTTTTTCTTTCAAAATCAGGATATTCTAATTTAGCAAACAATTCTGCAGTTGTGATTGCATCACTTTTTCTCTCATCTGTTTCTTCTTTAATCTCGTCTAAACTTTCTTGTGTAGGCAAAGTCAGAAAACCACTAACTTGAGCAGAAACAGGATGTATATCTCTACCTGCAACTTTTTTAACAATATTATTTCCTAATTTTACTAATCTTAGTGCAGTACTTAATTCTCTTTTATATTTTTGAGCCATTGCAAGTGCAGATTCATAACCTAAAAAATCAGGTAAAGCTAAAAAATAGAGATGGGTAGCATGACTTCTTATTCTTTCTCCCAAAGTCATTAACTCTCTTAACATAATTGTTTGTTCAGATGGTTTAAACTTAATTGCACGTTCCATTGCTTGAATTGCACAAACGGTGTGTGCAGAACTACATATCCCACAAATTCGAGAAGTAATTTCTGGAGCTTCTTCATAAATTCTTCCTTTTACTAAGCCTTCAAAATATCTTGAACCTTCTGTTGATTGTAATTCACATTTTTTTACTTTACCATTATCAATAGAAAGGTTTAAACTAGCATGCCCCTCTATTTTTGTAATATGACTAAGTTTAATATTCTTGCTCATAGGTATCAATCCCCTTTTTAGCTAATTTTAGGCCAACAAAAGATTTCATTCTTTTTTTAATATGTGAAACATCAAATCCTTTTTTCTCTAACAAAGACATCATTGTTTTAATGTTAGCATCATCTGTAGGTCCTCTACAGCCCCAACATTCAAGACCACCAGAAGGACAGACAGCTCCGCAATTCCCTCTTGTAATTGGTCCTAAACATAATTTACCAGAATCTAACAAACAAGGATTTCCTTCTTTTCTACAATCAAAACAAACAGGTTTTTTATAAATTTCTGGTTTCTTGCCAAGTACAAAATCTTTAATAAAAGTAAGAATTTCATTTTTATCGGGAGGACAACCAGGCAAATAATAATCAACTTTAACATATTTATCAATTGGTGTTGGTTTCATGTCTGTAAGATGCATTGCTTTATGATAAACCAAATGTTTATAATTATCTTCTTTCATAAAATTTCTAAAAGCTGGAATTCCACCCGTACATGCACAAGCACCAATTGCAACCAACACTTTTGTTTTTGCTCTTATTTCTTTAAGCTCTTTAAGATCATTCTTTTTTGCAACTAACCCTTCCATAAAAACAACATCAAATTCTTTTGCACCTTCTAATTGTTTAATAAAAGGAAATGCCTTAATATCAATTAATTTAGTTAAATCAAAAAGTTTATCTTCATTAAAGAGAACACTAAGTAAACAACCTTGACAACCAGTAATTGCATAAAACCCAACTACTGGCTTCTTGTTTTTCTTCTTTTTCTCAATTTTTTGTTTTCTTAACATTTTTCAGTCGTTTTTATAATCCATTAGTTCGTCATATCTAAAAACAGGGCCATCTTTGCAGACATATACTCCATGTATCATACAATGTCCGCACTTGCCACCACCGCATTGCATTCTCCTCTCAGCACTGATATAAATTTGATCATTATTAAATTTTTTCTTCTTAAGGATATTAATAACGGTTTCCATCATTATTGGCGGACCACAAATAAACACAATTTTATTTTTATTATCAAATTTTGATTTTCTAATTAGCTCTGTAACAAAACCAACTTTACCATCATAACAGGATTTTGCAGGTGCCTTATCATAGCTAACATTCAAACAAAACTTTTTTTCCCATGATTTAAGTTGCTCTTCAAATATAACATCATCCGGAGATCTATATCCAAGATACAACAAAACATCTTTGAAATCAGTTCTATTTTTTGTAATATATTCAATAACTCCCTTTAATGGTGCAATGCCACAACCACCACCAACAATAATTACATTATTCCCTTTAAAATAATGCATAGGATATCCTCTACCAAATGGTCCTCTTGCAAACACAAAACCACCTTTTTTTAGGTTACCTAATGCTTTAGTAACATTTCCTACTTCCCTAATACTTAACTCAACATACTGATCCGAGTAAGAACAAATTGAAATTGGACATTCACCAATTCCAGGAATACCAACCATCATAAACTGCCCAGGATCATGTTTAACTTTCCAATCAAGCTTGAGAGTAAAATTAATAGAGGTTTCCCTTTTAAAATCAATAATTTTCTTTTTCTTAGGTACAAGCCCATAAACCAAATCTACTTTTTGAGGTTTTTTTGCTGTTCTAGACTTTTTCACTTTTTTATTTTTCAGTGATTTTTTTGTAGATTTTGTTTTTGTTTTTTTGTTTTTTATCATTTTCTATTTTTCAGATTATTTTTTAGGTTTTTTAACATTAGGTTTTTTTGTTTTCATGTTATTTAAAATCCCAACAAAGTCAATTCTTGTAGGACATCCACGAATACATCTCCCACAACCAGAGCAAAGATGTTTGCCATGTTTTTCATTAAAATATTGGAGCTGGTGATAAATCCTATGTTTAAATCTATGTTCACGATCACTTCTAAATATATGATTACCAGCAACTTCACTAAAATCTTTTAACTGACAAGCAGACCATTCTCGAATTCTTTTTCCGTTTTTTAGATTGGAAATATTTACTTTATCTTTAAATTCAAAACAATAACAACTTGGACAAAGCGTGTTACATGAAGTACATCCTAAACAAAGATCAACTCCTTTTTTCCAATTTTTATGATCATAAAATGGTGCAATATTCTTTTTTTGTAATCTGTTTGCATTTTTAATTACCTTTTTCCTAGCACTTAATCTTTCAGTTGTTTTCTTAAAAAATCTAATTCTTTGTTTTAGAAACCAAGCTCCTTTTTTTGAACCAATCTCTACTAAAAAATAATCTCCCCTATCATAAAACATTAGATCATAATGGTCTTCTAGCCCAACAGAACCACAAAAACAATAGTTATCTTCTTTTTCAAAACAATGATAACCAATTAAAGTTGATGCTTCTCTTTCTAGAAAATAATAAGGATCCCAACAACCTTCTGAGAAAGCAACATCTTGTCTGTTTATAGAGTTTAAATCACATCTTCTAACTCCAAAAAATATTTTTGGTTTAGGTTTTTTTTCAGGAATTGTTATTTTATCTCCTTTAAATTCAAAAAGAACTTCATTTTTCTTGAAAAACCATTCTTTCAACGGATAATATGCATTTTTATCCAAACAAAGATCAGAAAAAGAAATTAATTTTTGAAATTTAATAATATCATTTTGTTCAGATTTAACAGGTGCAATAAAATCTATTCCTTTCTCCTTAAGAACAGAGTTTACAAACTTACTAAACACCTCTTTTTTCAATACATAGTTCATATAATAATTTCTTCTTTATCTATATATATAGTTTTTGCTTAGAAATATAATTAACTTTCTTTATTTTAATCTTTTGCTTTCGAATCCCTACGTAGGTAAATAGATCCCACACCAGGTTTTCTATCATCGGGAAGATAAATTTTAACTTCAAAACCATTTCTTTTATACAAAGAAATTGCTTTATTTGTTGTCCAGGTTTTAATCCAAATATTATCTAAACCTAAAGAGTGTAAATCACTAATGGCAGAACCCATAAGTTTTTGCCCTAAACCTTTTCCATGATGCTCTGGGAGAACAGCAACAGTACTGATATAAGGCCCCACTATATTTTGATCTTGATAATGTTCCCTATAAGCAATAAGGCCCATAATTTTATTATCTTGATTTGTTAAATAAAGCATTTTTCCAGTTGTAACTCTTTTAACATACGCTTCCAATCCCCAAACTTCAGATAAAGGAAGCATCCAATATTGATCAATAACTTTAAAGAAATCCAATAACTTATTTGCATCAGCAGGTGTATCAAGAGAATTCATACTAATTTTAGTATCAAAATCAAGGACTAAATCCTCTAAGACGCCCAAAGTTACACCTACATCTGGCTTTGCCAATTTTGTTTCAGACAAAAAAAGAGCATTTCTTCTAGAATCCATTTCATCTTCATTTAATAATTCTTCTTCAGACATTATACACCAAAAGGATAAGTAATACAACAGTTAATGTAATACAACAGTTAATGTAATTCCACATATATAAACATTTATGTTTTCCAGTATACAAGTCAAAATACAAGTAAAAAAGAAAAAGAAGGCCAATTAGGCATGTAGAATCCCAAATAAACCAATAAAATGGCGTTTTTTATACCAAGACAGTGATAATTTTCTTACCCCTTAAAACAGCTAGATTCACCCTAAATCACCCAAAAACATATATATTCAATCAACCTTACAAAAGCAATGGAACAATCAACTAGATTTACAGCAGCTGCAATTGGATTAATGCGTATAATTAATCATTTTAACAAAGAATTCATACTTAGTAAAGAAAATGAATTTAGTATTTGGCATAATTCTGTTAATTTACCAACAAGAGCTTCATCCATTTATGGTTTAGCAAGCTTTGCAAAGGCACAAGGCCTTAATCCAAAGGTGATTGTAGGAAATCATGAGTATAATTTTCCAAATTACAGATTTCAAGCTTACAAAAAAGAAGAAATTAATAATGCAAAATTCTCATCTTACATGCACCAACGAAAAGCAAGAGAAGACGGTATTGAAATAGAAGAAAGAGATTTTGATTTTGAAGAAATCAAACAAATTTTAAAGAAAAAGAATTTAGTTTTATTAAGATTAAACAAACAAATATTTCATGGAATGAGACCAGAAGCAAATTATTTTGCCATATTTAGTTACAATGAAAAAGCAAATGAATTTACAATAAATGATCCTGCAAAAGGTGAAAAAATAGTTCCGGAAATCCAACTTCAAGAAGCATTTGAAACACTAAAAACAAAATGCCATAGAGACAATAGAATGTTGGTTGTTAGTAAGTAATTCTAAGTAAGTAGTTCTAAGTTAGAAGTTAGTAGTGGGTTTTTAGTAAATTAGTTAGTGGCGTGTAGAGAACTACTAACTAAATGACTTATTACCCACTACAAACTTAGAACTTCTCACTTAAAACTAAATTAGAATTCCCCTAAACTTTTCTGCTTTTTCTTCTCGACAAGCTTTTTATAACTACTCCAACTTCGTCTAAATATTTCTGGAAATTTATCCCAATATTTTTCTAAAAATCTTTGTGTATAAGGATCACTTGGATAGCCACTTCCAAAATTTTTATTTATCTTTATTTTAATCTTTTCAATTTCTTGTTCCCTAACAACTTTTGCAATAATTGAAGCAGCTGATGCAACAGGATAATTTACATCTGCTTTATGTTCTACAACTAACTCCATTTTTTTCAGACCCTTTTTTTCTAATCCTTTTCTCAAATATTCTTCATAAGCTTTTTCGTTAATACTTGGGCAATCAACATACGCCTTATCTGGCTTTAATTTAGCAAGAATTTCAATAGTTTTATCAGCTTCTAACCAATTTAGATTAGATTTTGTACCTTCTAGAACTTCATCCACTTCTTTTGCCTCAACTTTAATAATTTTATAATCTTTAGCTAATTTTTCAATTTGTTCATATATTTCTTCTCTTTGTCTTTGAGAAAGTAGTTTTGAATCTTTAACACCTACTTTTTTTAATAAAGCCTCGTCTACATCTTTAATTGAAACACCAACCATTACCATCGGTCCTATCAAGGGGCCACGACCGGCCTCATCAATCCCTGCTATTAACATATTTTTGATATAAAGTACTACCATTATTAAATGTTATTGTTAAAAATAGCTTATCTATCAATAAATCTACCGAAAAATATATAATAAAACAAAAGAAATATGAATATTATTAAAAAAAAGGGGTTGATCATGCGTAAAGGGCAAGTAACATTGTTTATAATCATGGGAGTAGTAGTTTTGATCTTATTAGTTCTAGTTGGATATGTAAAACAAATTGGAGAACCAAGAGAAGATTTAGAAAAAATTTATTTAGTTACAAATTCCATTATTCCTGTTAAAAGCTATGTTGAAAAATGTTTAAAAGACATAGGAAATGAAGCAATGTTAGAAGTTGCTTATCATGGAGGGAAAATTGATCCTGAAAACTCAGAATATCTTAATAATGAAAAAATTAATTATTATTGCACCCATGAACCCGGGGATGGTTGCAAAAACACATTAATTTTCAGAAGTGATATTGAGAACGAGATTGCACAAGAAATCAATAATAAAATAAAAACATGTGTAGATTTAGATATTTTTCGTAACCAAGGATTTGTTGTTGAAGCTAGCAACGCAAAAACAAATGTTCAAATCGAAGAAGACAGCATTACTTTTTCATTAGATTATCCAATTAAACTAGAAAAAGAATCAATTGCTTTAAGCATAGATTCTTTTGCAACAAACACCAAATCAGAGCTAGGATTTATTTTAAGAATTAGTAATCAAATTTTAAATTCTGAGATTCAAAAACAAAACTTCAAGATTGTTGAATTTATGCAACAACACAATGTAATTATTGAAAAATTCAGACCATACCCAAACATAATTTATAGAATCACAAAAAAACAATTTGTTTTTCAATTTGCATTGAAAGGAGAAGACACAATTTCTGAATTAGGTTACAGCTTTTATGGTGTTAGCAATAACAAGGGCGGATGTTGCTATAATCCAGAAGATAATTTTTGTTTTAAGAACAGCAATAAACAAGAATGCCAAGAAAAACAAGGATTTTACACTGATGCGCCGTGTGATTGCCCTGCCCAAACATTTTTTGATAAAGACACTCTTAACATAGGTCTTGATTGTAAGAACACATACAACAGAATAGAAAATAATTATCTTGGAGAAGATAAATTAAATGGAGAATCATGGTGTAGTTATAAAACACAACCAGGGCAAGGGATAGAATTAGTTGGTTCAAGACATTTTGTTCATTATTGCTTAAATGGAAAAGAATATGTTGAGCCTTGTCGAGATTACAGAGAAGAAGTTTGCGTTGAGAAAAAAGATCAGGACTCATCTGGAAACATATATTCAAATGCCCAATGTAGACCAAATAGGTGGGAGGATTGTATCAAATGCGAAACACAAGACTGTTGTGAAGATTCTAGTGTTAGAGATTGTACTTGGCAATATTTATCAACAGATAAAAAATGTACTCCTGCAGTCTCTCCAGGATTTAAATTTTGGCAACCTACTGCTGTTCCCATCTGTACAAGAGCTAATGAGAAAAAAGAATGTTCAGGTCTTAGTTGTGGCCAGGAATGGGTAGATGACACAACAACTTTATGTTATACACAGGGTGATTGTGGAAATTATAAAAACACAAAACAAGTTTTAACAAAATATGGTTTTATTACTTCTGATTTTAAATACAAACCAAGCAGCGAGGCCTATAATAAAGGCAATTACTATGATAATAATGAAGAAACAGAAAATAAATTAGTATATGAAGCAACAAATAGAGCAACACTAACTCCATTTACTTATGGAGAAGCAATTAATAGCAATGCAGAGCTTGTTAGTGCAAGTTTAGAATACATAGATAAAATTTCATCATTATCAGCAACTGATTTCATAAACCCATTCAAAGACAAACCAGCAATTTATGTTTTAGGAATAAGTTTATGTGGCCCTTGGATGCCACCACGTACAATACAAAATTGTGAATCTTGTACAGCTAACAAATTTAAACCTTGCTCAGAATATTCGTGCAAGAGTCTTGGCCAAACTTGTGTTTATGATTATAATTTTGGAGATCCCACTTGTCAACAACAAAAATCAGATGACAAAACACCACCAATTGTTAATTTAGATAATGAAGCATTAACCCCGGGTTATGATTTATATCCAGTAACTATAACAACAGGAACAAAAATAATTAAAGGCCATAAAATTTTACCAGAAGTAGATCCAAATGCACCATTTTCATTAGGAATTAAATCAAATGAACCAGTTACTTGTAAACTAACTTTAATGCCATTCAAAAACTTTAATGATGTAACAGGAATTTATTTAGGTGGTCAATCATTTTCTAAAACTCAAAATATAAGCTTAAGAACCCCTCCTAAAATCGCAATACCTGAAAACATAATGGATATTTTAAATTTCACCCATTACAAAGAGATTGCAGATGTCATGGAAGAACCAGAAGAATTAATGAATACGTATAAAGAAAAATATAAAACTGCAATTAATTTATATAATATGTTCGCTAGTAAAGACATTGAAGATAAAGTAGATCCTATTGTAGAGAAAGCAAAAGAAATAATTTCTAATTACAAAAGTAATTTACCATATATTAAAACAATGATTAGTGTTAGTTTAGATAAACTTGAAAACAATACATATTTGTTGTTTGTTAGGTGTGTTGATGAAAGCGGAAATGAAAATGCAGAGACTAAATTTATTGAAATCCCAATTAGTTCCAATACTGAAGATAATCTTGCCCCATCCATTATTGGTTTTAGTCCAACAAATAATTCAAAAATACAAAAAGAAACTTATGAAGAGCCATTAACAATTTATCTAAATGAACCAAGTGAATGCAGATATGATTTTTATGATCTAGACTTTGAAAAAATGGATTATGAATTTGAATGTGATACAGGTCAATATCAAGTTTCTTCTAGCTTTGGAGGAACTTACGAATGTGCAACAACATTATTTACGCTTGATGATCCAACAACTGCTTATATTAAATGTCAAGATCAACCATTCCAAGTTAAGGAATATTTCTTTTATTTAGAAGAAACAAATACAAATGGCATTAGTGAATTAACTTCAAATGAATTTTTTAATTTTACTTTACCAAACAAAATTTATTCATCATTATCAATGTTTGAAGAAGACCATATTACATTTCAATTAGATACTTCAAAATCTAATGGTGAAGAGGAAGAAGAAATGGATAATAACATTAAGAATAAAGTTGAGTTACATTTGTTTAAAGATTCTCCAGATTCTTGTCAATTTTCTTTTGGAACCTATAGTGGAGAATTAAATAACTGCAAAAAAACAAATGAATTACATTTAGGAACTTATGAGTGCATTACAGAAATTGATCTTAATCAAGGTAAACAAGAAAAAACGTATTTTATAGAGACTGAAGAAGTTACTGTTGTTGAAGAAAAAGTAGAATTTAATATGAAAAATGTGGAAGGTATCCCTGGAAATCAAATAACGCTTCCAGAAACAAACCAATTAATAGAACTTTCCCTTAAATTTGAACAACCGCAGGTATGCTTTCAATTAGATAAATCAACACCTGCACAAGAGCAACCAATGATATGCCAAGAAGAAACATGTTTTAAACAAATTTTACCTAAGAAAACTTCTGCAGTCAAATGTTATGAAAGAAATCTTAAACATAATTTAACATTCCAATGTGCAACTAATCAAATTGAACAACAAAATGTTAATGAACAAAGCTTTGTATATACGTTATCAAAATCCGCTGGTTTTGAGATAATAGAAACACAACCAGAAGGAGAAGTAAATACTGCATCCACACAATTAATAATTAAAACAACAAAGGCAGATATTAAATGTAGATACAAGAAAGAGTTTAGTATTAGTTATATTGATATGATAAAACAAGAAAATAATAATGATGATAATAGTAATGATAACACAGAGATTAATACATTCATAGCAAATGTTGCAGATTTAGATGAAAACTTGAATAATTTCCATGTAAAATGTGTAGATAATTATGGAAACTCAGCTGAAACAGATATTGAATTCTATGTAATTTAAATTATTGAGCCTTCCATGATTTAAATTATTGAAGGTTATTAGTTAAGATTGTTAAATTCTATTGGACTTAGATAATTCAGAATAATTAAACATATAAAGATGTATAAGAATAAATATTAAGAAATTAAAAACAGATTATTAAAAAAAAGGTTAAAGGTGATAAAATGATGAAAAGTCCGTGGGTATTATGCGCACTAGTAATTCTATTGATTATTTGTGTTGGTTGTAGTTCTACTGTAGTAGATACAACAGAAGAGGTTGTTGATGAACCAGAAGAAGGTGTTGTCGAGGACATGGACACAGAAGAAGTTGATGATACTGCTGAGTTAGAAGCAGGTTCAACAGCAGAAACAAGTACAATCATTATTAAGATTCATGATTTTACATTTGATCCTGCAGAAGTTGTTGTAACACCTGGTACAACCGTTACATGGGTACAAGAAGATGAGGTTAAGCATACAGCAACATCCGACACAGGATTGTTTGATTCACCTTTGCTAGAAAAAGGAGAAAAGTTCAGTTATACTTTTAATGAAGAAGGTGAATTTGGTTATTATTGCAAACCCCACCCAAATATGATTGGGTCTGTAATTGTAGAGTAATTCTTTATTTCTTATTTTTTCTTTACTATTTCTTATTTTTTTAACAAGATATAGATGATGCACCATCATTAGCAGGCTGATGAGGCGAAGCCAAATAGGACTTTTGCTTGCAAAAGTCTGTGGGCCTGGCCAGTTGTGGTGGTGCATTTCAATTTAGTTCAGAATTACAAAATTCCCCCCTTATTATAAAATCAACACAAAACCTTTATATACTATAATTAAAACATAATAATCATGAAAAAGATAATAGATCCTTGGGGTAGTGAATTAGTAGAGGATTATGTTAAGATTGTCAAGGATTTTGGATTAGATAAGTTTGATATTAAAAAATTCCCTAAACCAAATAGATTAATGAGAAGGCACACTGTCTTTGCAGGCAGGGATTTGAGTATTATTGCTAAGTGTATTAAAGAGAAAAAACCATATTACGTTCTTACAGGAATTATGCCATCTGCTGACAAACTACATTTTGGAAATAAGATGGTTATTGAACAAGTTAAATATTTCCAAGAAAATGGTGCAAAAACTTTTGTATTAGTAGCAGATTTAGAAGCAGCTACAACCAGAGGAATTACACTAGAAGAAGCTCAAAGACGAGCTTTAGAGTTTCATATTCCTGCATGGATTGCTCTTGGTCTAGATCCAAAGAAAACAACATTCTATTTTCAATCTGAAAACAAAGATGTGATGCACTTAGCATATAAATTTGCTAAGAAAGTTACTTTGAATGAATTCAAAGCAATTTATGGGCAAGCAGATCCATCAAGAATCTTAGCTGCAGTTACACAAGTAGGAGACATTCTTTATCCACAGCTTAAAGAACGAATGCCAGGCATTGTTCCTGTTGGTATTGATCAAGATCCACATATAAGATTAACACGAGATGTTGTTAGAAGAACAAAAGCTGAGAAATATTTCCTGCCAGCTGGAATTTATCATAAATTTACTTCTAGTTTAAATGGAGACATGAAAATGTCTAAATCTCATCCACAAAGTTGTGTAGAACTACCTGAAGATTTTGCTTCTGTAAAGAAAAAAATCATGCGAGCCGTTACAGGCGGAAGAGAAACATTAGAATTACATAGAAAACTAGGGGCAGAAGTAGAAAAGTGCATGGTATTTGAGCTACTAAAAACTCATTTAGTTGAAGATGATAAAGAACTAGAGAAAATCTATAAAGCCTATAAGTCTGGCAAGATGAGTAGTGGAGAAATAAAACAAATAGCATGCGAAAAGATGGAAGCGTTCTTAAAAAAGTTCACTAAAGATCTAAAGAAGGCACAGAAAGATGTTAAGAAGTTAAAGTTTGTAAAGTTTTCTTAAAATATTCATTCCCACTTAGAAACAAAAAATATATAAACCAAATACGCCAAAGAATAATATTATGACTAAATATGCACCATTACCACAATCTGTATTATTAACAGGATTAATGGGATTTCTACTTAGTGCAATCTTTACTTACTCAGGCAAGATTGGCCTTAGTTGGGGATTTGCATTCATGTTAGTATTTTTAGTTATGATAATTGCTTCTTTCATCAGTATGGCACCCGATTATGATGATTTCAGATAAATTCTTAATTAAAACTTAAAAATTCGTGAGCGACATTGGCTCCGCCCTAGTGTTTAAGAGACCTATGATTAAATCTTTTTATACTAAAAAATAACAACTTGGCCAGGCGAGTCGAAGACGAGTAAGACATTTTACAAAGTAAAATGTCTGTCTGTGCCATGGTTGTTGTTATTTTTTGCTAGTACATCATTTACTTAAGAACATTGCGGATGCTTCCTTATTCACTAAAGTTTTTTTCCAATTTATATTACCACATTGTTATTTTTTACTCAAACATTTAAAAAAAACAAATCCAGACATAACATTTATATTATATTAAAGACATAAAACAACATAATGTCAAAAATAATTGAATTTGTTAATATAGATAAGGCTTTTAGCACAAACAAGATACTTGATAATCTAAACCTTTCTATAAACAAAGGTGATTTAATTGGATTGATAGGAAAGAGTGGTGAAGGTAAAACTACGTTATTAAGAGTTCTTATTGGTTTTTTTAAGATAGATGCCGGACAGATCTTATTCAATGACCAAGACATTACTAAAAAAACTAGTTTAATTAGAGACGTTGTTGGATTTTGTACACAAGAAAATAGTTTTTATCCAGAATTAACAATAGAAGAAAATTTATGGTATTATGGTAGACTTTACAAAATGAGTAGACGTTTATTAAAAAAGCGATCTTCACACTTATTAGATTTAACAGGCTTAGAAGCTCATAAAAAAAGATTAGCAGGCAGAATTTCTGGTGGAATGAAAAGAAGACTAGATTTTGCAATCTCACTAATCCATGATCCAGAGATATTAATCTTAGATGAACCAACAACTGGTTTAGATCCAATTATTAGAAAAAGTATTTGGGATTTAATAGAGAAAATCAATAAAGAAGGAAAAACAATTATTGTTTCTAGTCATTTATTAGATTTTATAGAAGAAAAATGCAAAAAAATTGCTTTTCTTAGCAAAGGCAAAGTGCACGTAACAACAATGCAGGGCCTGAAAAAGAAATATCCAAAAGAAAAAAGCTTGAATTATATGTTTGTAAAAATGATTAAACAAGGTGTTGTCTGATGTTTAAAAACATAACATTACTATTTTCAGTAATTATGAAAAACCTTAAACTAGTTATCAGAAGCCCAAGTTCTTTATTATTATTAGTTGTTGGTCCAATGCTGTTAATCTTATTAATTGGTTTTGCATTTGGTGGGGACCAAGTCCATGATATTAACATAGGAATTGTAAGCCATGATCACAGCCAAAATTATGCATTAGTTAAAATATTTCAATCTCAAGAAGTTAATGTTCAACAATATTCTAATTTAGATGAATGTTTATGGGACATTAAGACTGGATTAATAGAAGTTTGTGCAGAACTATCTGAAGATTTTAAGGCAACTGAAAATGAGATTGCAGGAAAAATTACTTTCCATTACGACAACTCCAGATATAATTTAGTTTCTTATCTTAAAGAATACATTCAAAGCAAAGTAGCAATTACTTCTGAACAAATTACGTTAGAAGCAGCAACAGGAATTTTAGGAGATATTGAAGAAGCTGTTTCTTTCATGCAAGAGGCAAAGACTACAATTGATTCATTTATCGCAGACATAATCAAGATTAGAAATGATCTTGCAGAAACAAAAATTACATTAATAGAAATGAAAGATGAAATTGATCCATTATATGAAGATGCGTTATTATTACAAAAAACATACCATGAAAATGCAGATGATATTAATTCTACAGTAAACCAATTACATATTAAAAAAGCAGTGGTTCAGCAAAAAATCAATTCCATAAACAGTATCATTAGTTTTGTTAATAGTGATTTAGAAGACACATTATTAGATGAAGATGTTCAAAATGCAATTAAGTCTGTTCCAATAATTGCTGTATTAATTGATTTTAATGATGTAGAAAAGCTTTCTAAAGAATTAATTGCTCTTCAGAGTAGATTAACCTCACTGAGTACTGATTTAGATAAGTATGATACTTCTGTTCAGAAAACAAATCAAGAATTATCAACTAGAATTGATTCAACTGTTGAGTTAATCAAGGAAGTAAAAGAATTTATTGATGTAGTTGGAGATAAAATTGATGCAAATATCCTTCTTTTAAACAATGCGATTATTGAATTAAACCAAGTAAAAGAAAAGTTAGACAAAAACATTGCAAAATTTTCTGGTCTTGATCAGTCACAAGCTGAATCATTAATTAAACCAATCACAACCAAGTATGAAGACATATTACAAGACATGACTAAGATTAATTTAGTATTTCCAGTTGTTCTTGTATTTATTATAATGTTTATTAGTATTCTCTTAGCAAATATCAATGTACTTAATGAAATCAATTCACAAAGTTATTTTAGAAATTTCTTAGTTCCTGTTAAAGAATCAATTTTTGTAATTGGATTGTTTATTACAAATTTAATAGTTGTTGTATTTCAAATTATTGTATTACTAATTTTAGCAAAGTTTAAATTTAATATTCAAATTTTCCCAGTTATTGGATCATTAAGCATTGTAATTCTGCTTGTCACCTCAATATTTATTCTTTTGGGAATGTCAATTGCATATTTTATTAAGAAACAACAAACGTCTATTTTAGTAAGTACATTTCTTGCACTTGCTGCATTTTTATTTTCTGATGTTATCTTTCCACCAGAAGTAATGCCAAAGTTAGCTGCGTTCTTTGCTCAACTTAATCCAATGGTTGTTGGTGAAAGAATGATCAGAAAGATAATCTACCACAACCTATTATTAGATTATCAAATAGGAGACCTAATAGTTCTAATATTATTCTTAGTGTTTATGGCAGTGTTAGTTATTATTGCTGCAAGAAGAAATAAGAAAAGGAGTTAAGTTATTTCTAAAAAGTTAAAAATTTCCGGAAATCTTCCGATTCTCGTCGAGGAAAATTTATTAACTTCAAAATCTACCTATTAATTCTAAGTGTAAAAGCGAAATTCAAAATTTCGAAACATTTTCGGAGGTAATTAACATGAAAAAAGAAAGAAGTTTAGCTTTATTTGAAGATAAAAAAATTAGGAGAAAATGGCATAAAGATGAATGGTGGTTTGTTTTAGATGATATTGTGTATGCTTTGACAAATTCTAGTGATCCAAAACAGTATATACAAAGAATGAAATACAGAAATCCCACATTGACCAAAGGGTGGGTACAAATTGTACATACCCTTTCTATTGATACAATTGGTGGGAAACAAAGAATGAATTGTGTCAACACAGAAGGTGCATTCAGGATTATACAGTCAATCCCTTCAAAAAAAGCAGAACCATTCAAATTGTGGTTGGCTAAGACAGGTTATGATAGAGTAAAAGAAATAGAAAACCCAGAATTAGCTCAAAAAAGGATGAAACAACTTTACAGAGCAAAAGGTTATTCAGAAGAATGGATTGAAAAAAGAATAAGAGGTATTGTAGTAAGGCAAGAACTAACAGATGAATGGTCAAAAAGAGAAGTTGAACACAGAGATTATGGAATTCTTACTAATGAGATCTCAAAAGCCTCATTTGGAATGACAATATCTGAGTATAAAAAACATAAAGAACTAAAAAAACAAAACTTAAGAGACCATATGAATGATTTAGAACTAATTTTTGCAATGTTAGGAGAAGCTTCTACAACTAAAATAGCAAAAAAAAGAGATACAAAAGGTTTTGATGAAAATAAAGAAGCTGCAAAAGATGGAGGCGGAGTAGCAGGTATTGCAAGAAAAGAATTAGAAAAAAGAACAGATGAGAAAGTGCTTTCAAAAGAAAATTATCTTAAAGAACCTGAAAAGATAAAAAGGAAAAGAATAAATTACTCAAATCTTTCTTACAAAACTAATAAACCCACTATGTCCCATTTGCTGTGTCTTAGGTCTTTGTTTCCTGCCAATAACTTCCCATTCCCTTTGAATTAATTCAATAGTCTTAATGTAACTTAATCCATCAATCTTCTTCACAGCCTCAACAAAATCACTTACCTGGGGCATACATGGAGAATAACTAACAATAAAACCACCTGGTTTTAATGCTTTGAATGCATTTTCTAATGCTAACCAAGGTTCAGGAACATCTAATGTAATTAAATCTATATTTTTGTGAGGAATTTTATCATAAATACTTAGTTTTTTTGCAGTAATATTTTTGAACCCAAAGAATTTAATATTTGCCTGAGCAACTGCTAAATGATCATCTCTAATATCATAAGTATAAACCTTTCCTTTAGGAACTAAATTTGCAAGGTGACAACATAATGCTCCACTTCCTGCTCCAGCATCAACAATTTTCCAGTTTGGTTCTAGACCAGTTTCTGCTATAATTAAACCAACATCTTTCAAAGGAATAATTTGTGGTGCTCTTTTCATCTTAGCTAATTTATCAATAAATAATGCAGGTAAGACTGTAAACTCTTTTCCTAATTGAGTTTTTACTTTATCCCCAGGTTTTGCTTTTTCAATATCACTTTTTTTAACAAAACCATATTTAGTATGCAAATCTTGTCCTTTATAGAAAAACTTTTTTCCTTCTCTGTTAGTTAATAGTTTCATTTTATTTCATAACCATATTAATAACTTTATCAACTTTTTGTGATTCCCAACCACCATTTACTAATGATTGTCTGATAGAATTAATATCATTCCCCTCAACTAAACTTCTTGTAACAAAGCTTCCTAACATAATTTCTGCTTCAGAAGCAGTTAAACTAACATCTTCAAACGCTAATCCAACTTTATTTTGGTCCCAGTTATTATTTGCTAACTCAGCCATGATAGCAGTTCTAGTATGCCCTTGTACAAGTTTATTTTTAATATGCTGTTTTAACATAACATGATCCATTGCATGAGGATATGTTAATAATTCAGAACCTTTAAGATTATTTGCTTTGTTTCTTGATTCATGCAAATGTTTTTCTTTTGCATTATATTCTTTAATATGATTATGTGAATCTTCATGTAAAAAGTGATGTAATGAATGATCAACACTACTATGTTTAACCTTATGAAAATCTCTTGCATTTTTGTATTCAACTTTAGCAGAATAATGATTATGTCCAATCATTCCAATTAACAACAATGGTCCAAGAACAATTAAAAATAAATAAGAATAACTTACGATTATTGCAGCAGTTGACTCTGCAACCACGTAACCAGTTACAGATCTTAAAAATTCAACCATATCAACTTTCATAAAGAGTCCTGATAAAAGAATGATAATTACAGCAACTATATACTCTTTCCAAAATCTACTTACATGCTGTTTCATGTTCTCCCCTTTTAGTATATAGATGTATAATACAAGTTTATAAAGGTTATGGTGAATACTGAAAGACCATAGAGTTCCATTCACCTTTAACCTTTTCTAACAAAAAACTATATAAATAAACGACCTTTGCTTTGTGTAGAATGCGGGGGTGGCCAAGTGGCTAAGGCAATCGGCTGCAATCGGGATTATGAGCATAGCAATATGTGATGATTTCGCAGATCCCGATGATCGAGGGTTCGAGTCCCTCTCCCCGCTTTCTTTTATCTAAAAAAGTAGATTTTGGTTACAAAAATGTTAAACAAAATAAAAGGGTTAATGGAATCAGAGGAAAAAATTAAAGAAGTACATGATAAATTAAACACTCATAATGAAAACTTAACTAAACAATCTGAGATAATTCAAGCAATGCATTCTGATGTTTCAAATCTTAAAACAAACTTAATTAACTTCCATAATAATAGTTCTGAACATGTTAATCAAATAAAGAAGGAATTAGAAAGCATTAGAGATGTTAAAATACAAATGAATTCAGAATTAGATGATCTAAAACTATTAAAAACACAATTAAAACAAAAAGTAGTCGAAGAATTAACAAAAGAATTCAAAACAGAGCTTGGATCACAAGTTGAACGTATTAGAACAGATGTTAAGAGTTATAATGATTTAAAACAATCGTTACAATCTGTCAATACAGGAATTGAACAAGTAAAAACAGAAATGAGCAAATTTAATAGAATTGCTTCTAATATTAAAGAAAAAGATTTCTCATTAGAAAAGCATGCAAGAAAACTTAAAGATTTCTCAGATGAGAAATACGAATTACTTAAGAAGATAGATGCTTTAGAAAGGCTAGTTGGTAGAGAAAGAAGGAAAAAGTTTTGAGTTCTGTGTTATGAGTAAGTAGTTAGTTTTTTGTAGTGAGTAACGAGTATTCTCATAGCTACAAACACATTACCAACTCAAGACCCAAAACTCATTACTCAAAACCCTAAGAATTATACTTCATACTCAACATCATCATCTTTATCTTCATGATCTGCTTCTTCTAGTAGTTCATTAACATCAACATTATTATCTTTGTTTCCATTGTAATCATTATCTAATGTAATCAATGTTTCAGATGTTCTAATTCCTTCAATGATACTAATTTTATTCTGAAAGAAACTTTGCAATTCTTGATTATTAGCCACTTCAATCTTAGCAATAGCATCAAACCTACCATAGACTTCATGAATTTCTTTAACTTCTTCTAATTTAGATAAAGTATTACTAACTATTTTCAATTTATTCGGTTTAATATGCATAAGCACAAATGCGGTTACCATAATACTAAGGATTCTTTATTTATTTAAAAAGTTTCTGTTGATTGTCAAAAAAAATATAAACTAATGAATTTAATTTAAACACATGGAAGATTGGTATGAAAAATTTAAACAACACATGAATGTAATCTTTACTAAGAAAGACTTTCTTAATTATTTAGATATGGTTAAACATGACTTATGGATATATGAAAAATACCTAAAAAAAGATGCAAAATTGTTAGATTGTGGTTGTGGATTAGGTTGCACAGCCATTCCAATGTCCTATCTTGGTTATAATGTAACAGGAATTGATATAGATAAGAAAGTTATTACTGCTGCAAAAAAGAATGCAAAGAAATTTGGAAAGAAGATTAAAATAATGAATGTAGATTTATACGATATTGATAAAAAGTTTAAATTAAACTCATTTGATTGTATCATGCATGGTGGCGTTCTTGAACATTTTCCTAAAAGAAAAATACCAACATTAATCAGAAAAATGCTCAAAGTTTCTCATTTAATTATTGCAAGTTTCCCTATTATGAGTAAAAGATCAGCAAAACATTATCATATCAAGAAACAAGGTGATAGAACAATTTGTTGCGATGGCCTTTATAGAAACTTATGGACACCAAAAGAATGGAAAGAAATACTTAAAGATTTTAACATAATTGAAACAAAAAAGATAAAATGTCATCCATCTATTGGAAACTTTGATGAAATGTTTGTAGTGATAAAAAAATGAATTCACTACTCAAACATCACATGTAACCTACAAACTATATGTTTTATATTAACATACTTTATATACAAGAATTCATATCAAAATAGATATAGTAAAAAAGATGTGATTGCGGCATCAATTCTTAGATGTTAAGTGGTGAAAAGATTGTTAAAAATTAAGATTTTAAAAACAGATAAAGATCTACCAACCCCAAAATACAAACATCATGGGGATGCAGGCATGGATTTATATTCAACAGAAACTACTAATATTCAACCAGGAGAAATTAAAGGCATTAGTACTGGAATAAAAATTGCAATTCCTTTGGGTTATGAAATGCAAATAAGACCAAGGTCTGGTTTAGCTGTTAATCATGGCATTTCAATGATTAATACACCGGGTACTATTGATCAAGGTTATAGAGGCATTGTACATGCTTTACTTGTTAACCATGGGAAAGAGGCTTACGAGATTAAAAGAGGCGAAAGAATTGCTCAAGCTGTCTTCAAAAAAGTTGAAATTGTTGACTTAGAAGAAGTCAACGCGTGGGAAGAAGATACTGAAAGAGGCACAGGTGGATTTGGCAGCTCTGGGCGTTTTTGATTACAATTAAAAAGAGGCGATAAAAGTTTGGATGAAATCGCAAGATTATATCCTTGCTTTTTATTTAAAAAAGAGGTGGACAAAATTATAAGTTATGAAACAGTTAGAAAAAACACAAAATTAGCTTCTTTTGTAAAAGAAGAAAAGAAAGAAGAAGAAAAGAAAGAAGAGTAAAATGGGTGAGCCTTATGCAGGCATATATTAAAGCAGTAGAACCAGTTCATGTTGATTGGACAAAGAATGTGTGTCTGAAAGTCTTCTTTGCAGGATGTGACTTTAAATGTCCCATATGCAAGACACACCACCTTGTTGAATCACGAGAAGAATTCTTAATTGACATTAAGGAAATAAAAAAAGAAATTGAATTAAATAGTGGTTTTGCTGAAGCAGTAATTTTTACAGGTGGAGAATCATGTTTACAAAGACCTCAATTAATAGACCTTGCAAAGTATTGTAAAGGAAGAAAACTAAAAACAGGAATTGAAACAAATGGTTCAAAACCAGAAGTTCTTAATAGTTTAATAAAAGAAAATTTAATTGATTTTGTTGCTTTAGATATAAAATCACCATTACAAGAAGAATTATTTGAAAAAAATACAAAATCAAAGACTTTCTTTATTAGCTCTAACCAAATCCTTGATAATATTAGAGCAACAATTCAAATTCTCAAAGAAAATAAAGATAAAATTGATATAGAAATAAGAACTACAATTATTCCTGGTTTACTTTATAGAAAAGAAGACATATTAGAAATAGCAAACATTGTTAATAACCTTAATGTAAGATGGGTTCTTCAGAAATTTACTAATGATGAAGAATTATTAAACAAAAACTTTCAAAGTATTAATCCTCCTTCTCTCGGTTTTTTAGAGGATGTTAAAGAAGCATGTTTAGTTAAATTTCCTCAATTAAGAATAGAAATAAAGTAAGGTAGTAAGTAGTTCTAAGTTGGAAGTAAGAAGTTGGTAAATAGTCTAAAGACTACATACTAATTAACTCATAACCAACTACAAACTTAGAACCTATTACTTAAAACTATTTGATCACATCGCTGTTAACAATCCAGGATTTACTAATAATAAAATACCTAACAAGACCATAATAAACCCACCAACATACTTAATTATCTGCATTTGTTGTTTACTTATTTGTTTACCTTTGAAAGTAAATCCAAATAATGTAATAACAGCTGTTAATGGTAAAATATAAACAAAACTATAGAAAACTAAAAATAATATATGCCATAAACCACCACTAAAACCTTTTGCAGCTAAGATGCCTGCATAGATGATTGGAAATCCTGCAGTACATGGTAATTCAATTAGTGAAGAAAATATTGCTAAAACAATTGAGGCTAAGATAATAGCCGCCATTGAACCTTTTAAAATAATATCTTTCATTGCTTGTATTCTTCTAAATAATGAAGTTTTATATTTCTCAGCAATCATTAATGTAAATCCTTTTCTAAAGAAAAATAATTCTTTACAGTTAACTAACCCTGCAAAAAGAGCTAAAGCAGCAATCCCATATCTTAAAGGAGTAATAAATCCAACATATTTGAAAATATTTAGCCATGCAAGCATGAATAAAAAATAAAATATCATTACAACAATTGCAAAGGTATATCCTACTGCAAATATTTTTTTTCTTGAATGTGAAACAGATATCATTAAACCCAACAACATTGTTAGAACAAATAATGTACAAGGATTAAATCCATCAATTAATGCAATAATAAAAGTAAAAACAGGCAAAGACAAACTACCGCCTAAAGTTTCAAGAGCTTCTTGCGGTATTTTCTGAGCTAAGAAAAAGAATCCAATTATTACTACTAATGAAATCCCAATAATTAGCCAGTTTTTAGTTTTGTCTTCCATTTTTTTCAATTATTAATTAATTAAATCTTAGGTTATTCACTTTAAATGACATTAAGTTATGATATTAATAATTGAAACCATTTATAAATGTTTGTTACAGAAATAATAAGTACAAGTTAGAAATAAGAACCTATTAATCATTTTAGTTTTGAAATTTAGCTATTGTTTCTTCAATTATTCTTTTTTCTTTTTCTTTCCATGATCTCATGTTCATATTATCAAATTCAACACCAAATACAACAATTGAAGCGTGAAATAACACTAAAACAGGCACAATTAGCAAAGCACGGGTGTGCAAACTATCATTAATTAGGGCTAATCCTAATAATACATCTGCTGTTAATGCTAATATTAAGTGATATTTCATATTAATAGTAAGAAAGACTCTATTTATCTTAAAAATAACGTAAAGTTTAAATATAGGCGTAAGAAGTATATAGGCAAGTATATAGATGTACGTAATGTATATACATTAACCCTATAAAGAATGTTACCACTCTTGAGTATATGAACATGCAAAAAGACCAACGAAAAATACAAAAAACAGGAATGGCAACATTCACAATTTCATTGCCAAAAACCTGGATAGTAAAAAACAAGATTAAAGCAGGCGAATATCTATCAATATTTGAAGAAAAAGATGGATCATTACACATAAGCAGACAATTAGAACAAAAAATAACAGAAGAAAAAACAATAATAGTTGATAACAAAAAAGATGATTATGTAATAAGAGAACTAGTTGGTAATTATTTAAACGGAGCACACCTAATAAAAATAACATCAAAAAAAGAAGATTTAAACTTATCATTAAGAAAAAACATAGTAAAACAAGCAAAAAAACTAATTGGGTTTGAGATTATAGAAGAAGATAACCGAAATATAATTATTCAAGACTTTTTTTCATCAGATTATTTATCAATTATTAAATCATTAAGAAGATCATACAATATTTCTTCATTAATGTTAAAAGAAGCAATAAAAATTCTAAAACAAGAATCAACATCAGTAGAAAATATTCAATTATGGGAAGATGAAGTAGATAGACTTTATCTTTTGTTAAGAAAACAATTAGGGTTTGCAATGAAATCTTCACTTAAACTAAAACAATTAAATCTAACTACAACAGATTGCATGAACTATTTGTTATTAATTAAAATAATTGAAAATATAACAGATAACACATATTACATTGCAAAAGATTCAATAGAACTAGCAGGAAAAATAGATAAAAAATTATTAGAAAAAATCGATGAAGTTTCCAACATGTTATTAGTCAAATATGAAAAATCTGTAAAAAGCATGTTAACAAAAGACCTAGAACTAGCAAACGAAATCCTTGACAAGAAAAAAAGAATCTTTTTAAAAATTAATAACATAAACACAGGACAATATGACCTAAGCAAAGACAACCAAGTAAGAGCAGATTCATTATTATTAAATCTATTTAACATGCGGTTAAATATCAATGACATCTCAGAAATGGCAATCGATCACATATTGCAATAATTAAGAATTCTTATTAATTATAATAATTAAAAAATTAAAAAAAATTAAAGATTTTCGTCAAGCCATGCCTTAACACCATCTTCTGGTTTTGATCCAACAAAATCTGCAATTATTTCACCATCCTTAAACATCTTAACTGCAGGAATTCCAGAAACACCATATTTCCCTGCCGTTTCTTTACCATTTTCAACATCAACTTTTGCTAAAACAAACTTCCCAGCATACTCCCCCTCTAATTTCTCTAAAATAGGTTTAAGAACTTTGCAAGGATGGCACCATTCTGCCCAGAAATCTACTATAACTGGTGTCTCTTTAGACTTTTCAATTACATTTTCATTAAAATTTTCATCTGTTACATCCATATTTATCACCTTAAATTAATTTAACATTAACTTTAGCTTTAGAAAAAACTAATCCTTTTAATTATTTGTGATTTGATTTAGTTTGTTTTGTCAAAAAAGGGATCCTAGTGAAAAAAGAGCATCCGCCGGAGTTTAAGAGTATTATAATATTTTGTTTAGATACAAAAAACAACAATATGGCTGGGCGAGCCGAAGCTTGCTGAGGCGAGTAAGACTTTTTCAATGAAAAAGTCTGTCCATGCCTATGATGTTGTTGTTTTTTGCGCATTTATTATTAAGAAATAATTATATCAACTAATCCCTATGTGTGGAGGTTCTTGCACCATATGATCTAAAGTCTTCTTCTAAAACATTCATACAAGCACCCAATTCACATTTATCTCCAGGACTACAATCCCTATCTGTCAAACAATCAACACACCTTCCATAATCACCACAAAGCCCACCATAAACATCTTTGCCAGCACAATCTGTATCCACTTGACATTCTGCTTTATAACAACCAGCAGGCAGTTTATATTGTCCAGGCTTACAAGGATTAAATGTTGTACACCCAAATGTGGCTAATGCAACGATAATCGCCAATCTAGAACTTAGCTTAGTAGGGATCAATTTTCTAACTAACATAAAAGAAGGAAAGGGTTTAGAGTATTTAATAGTTTTGACTAAAAATAGAAAATGTTAGTTTATTTCGAGATTAAACGCTAAGAAATATTCTGGAAAATGAAAATTCATAAACTGTATGTCCTTCGGACATAGTGTTAAGGAGTGACATGTAATGTATTACCCCCCAACACTAGGGCGGAGCCAATGTTTCTCATAAGTTTTTATTTTTTACTTTTTAATTCTTAGAACTAAAATCAAACACCTAACTTTCAACTAATAATCTTTTAGTTTCTGCATTAACATCCCATAATTTCATCCTGCCCTTTTTACCTTTAGGGATTAAATGGTTATTTTTTCTTAAAACATCAATTTGTTTTTTTGCTTTGTTATTAGAAAGATCAAATTGTTTAGCAACGTCTTTTACTGTTCTTGGTTCCGCATTAAGATATTGAAGAATTTCTTTTTCTAAACCTTCACTGATTTGTGTTTTTTGCTCATTATCTGATTTTTTTTCTTCTATTTTACTTACTTTGCTTTTTTTAATTTTATTTTTTTCCACATATACACCATTCTCTTCTAAAACTTGTCTTGCAACATGATGTGAAACTTCATAATCAGTTCTTAAAATAGGATTAATATCTCCAAAACGTTTATGATGGTGATCAAATATCATTTCTGCGTATTCTAAAACTTTTCTTGGATTTTTCCCTGCACTTTTTACAATTAAATCCAAAGCTTCTTCATTAAATTTTTGAACAAAATTAGTTTTTGCTCTTCTATTAAATAATCGTCTTCTTAACATTTCCTTTAGTTCATCATGATTTAAAAGCCGCATTTGGACAATTTTAGATCCAATTCTTTCTTTAAAGGATTGACTACAATTTTCTAAATGTTGAGAGATTTGAGCAACAACAATACTTTTAATAGTTCTTTTATCTGGATTTTCCCATTTGCTTCTTGCATTTAATATTAATCTTGGGTCTGTTGCTTGAAATTCATCTATTATTAAAACTGGCTTTTCCTTTGGATATTCTCTAAAAGTAATTTTATCAAAAAAGTTTCTTTTTTTCTTTAATTCCTTTTCCAAATTGAATTTAGGTGGTAAATCATGTGCATCTAGATAAATAAATTCATGACTCTTTAATATACGTTGAATTCTTTTAAGCATAGAAGATTTACCAGAACCAGTTAAACCATTAACAAAACAAATATCATCTTTAAGAATATGATTAACAATTGTTTTTTCCTGATCTTTAAGACCAATTAAGTTAGGATTAGGCCGTATATCTAAAGGATTCTTTGCAAACTTTAATTCTGTATACCAAGTCATAGAGCATTCTAAAAAATCAGGTATATATAAAGATTACTATTTGAATATTTATTTTACTAAGTAATTAATTACTAATAAGTCGGTAAATTTAAATATATATGTCCATCTAAAGTAATAAATCATGAAAATATTGAGAAAAAAGGTGATAATTGTAGTTTTGGTAATAGTTCTTTTTACTCTCATTATTCCTAATATCCTAGCAATTAAAATAAAATGTAATAATGATGGTTCTGTTAGTATCAAAGACTCAAGTAAAAAAGCAGATGTTCTTGCTCAAGTAAAAGCAAGTAAAGATCCTTTTTTCTTAGTTTCTGGAAAATGGAAAAAATATGAAAAAAGTGTTGGTCTTATCAAAGTTAAAAGATATAAATTTGAGTCAAAAGAAGGTGTATTTGTTCAAGGTTCCCCAACTAAATATTATCTCAAAGTTGGAACAAGAAGATATACAATAACTTGCCCTGCTTTTGTATTTGCTTGTAATATTTTAAATACAACAATTGAATCATGTTATATGCGTAACAACACATTTTATTCAAAATTTTTCATTGAGAATATCCCTTTGATTGGAGACAAGGTTTTAAGATTTGGCAGCCCTTATGGCTTAGAGTACAGAGTTTGGTTAGAAGACGGATCAAATTATGTAAGGTCTCCTGAAAAATATAGGGATGAATTCAAAGAAATAATAATGACACAGAAAAAGCTTAAGAAAGGAAATAAATACAAATTCATATGGAATGCGACAAAACCTGTTGAAAGATTTTCTATGTTTTATAATTGTGAAAAAGGTAACTTTTTTGAAGAAGCAAATTGCGAAGAGATGCCTACTTGCAGATATTCTGGAGATTGTAAGAAAAATGAATATTGCGAAGAAGAAATTTGTCAGGAGCTAGACTGTGAAGAATGTGAATATGCTTCTAACCACATATGTGAAAAACAAGAGTGTTGTGAAAGTAATACTTGCGGTAATGAAGAAGAATGTAACAACAACAAATGTGTTTCTTTAAATTGTACAGAAGCAGAAATTGTTCAAGACCACCAATGTACTTCTCTTGATTGTGCAGAAGACGAATATACAATAAACCACGCATGTATAAAATTAGATTGTACAGAATATGAACATGCAATTAATCATGGCTGTGAAATATTAAATTGCAAAGATGATGAAAAAATTGAAAATCACCAATGTAAAAAACTAGATTGTGGTTGGACACAAAAACCAATTGCACATGATTGCGTTAATTTTTTATACTATAACTATCTAAAATCAAAAGACAAAAGTGAAACAGAATAATAAAAAGGTGAAAAAATGAAAAATAAAAAGGGATTATTATTAATCATATTATTAATTGTATTAGGAATAACATCAATAAATGTTTTTGCAGAAGGCCCTGGTTTTGAAACCGAAAGTGCCGAAGTAGCAGATAGTTATGCAGAGTTTGAAGAAGAGTATGACGAAGAAATCAAAAATAAAGAAATTGATGAAGATATCTCAGATCCAAACATACCTGACGAGTTTCTTGAAGAGGAACTTGTTGAAGAAGAAGTAATTATAGAGAGTGCAGGCATAACTCCAGACAGCCCTTTTTATTTTGTAGATGAAATTGCAGACACATTTGTACTTGCAATGGCGGAGGGAGAAGACAAAGCTGAGAAGGCAGCAGAAATTGCTGCTGAAAAAGTAGCAGAAGCAAAATTAATGGCTGATAAAAACCTTACTGCAGAAACCTTAGAAGCATTAGAAAATGCAAATGTTTCTGGATTAGTTGAAGAAGGTATGAGCCCAGAGGTTGAAAAACTAACTCAGGAAAAAATGGAGTTTATTCGAAAAATATTAGCAGAAATGGATGCTGAACTTCCAAAGGATTTAAATGAAATAAAAACATTAATTGATGCACAGAAAACTCAAGCAGATAAAAATCAGGTTGCGGGAAAACTTGCAACAAAAATTGCAGACCTTTGTGATAAATTAGCATTAGAAGATTATAATCTTATGTTAGAAGAACCAAGATGTGACCCAGACAATGCACCGGAATGGTTAGCTGAGATTATTGAAGAAGAAATTCAAAAAAGACAAGAAACATCCATTCATTTAATTTTAAAAAACTTAAAACAATGTATAGAAGATCCAAGAAAGTGTAATTGTGATGACATCCCTGTTAAGAGTGAAAAAGATAAATGCATTGAAAACTCTGCTTTAGCTGTAAGATGTGAATATGAACAAGATATGAAAGCTTGTAATGAACTTGATGGAAAAGAAGAAGATTTTCTAGAAGACCTTCCAGAATTTATGAGAGATAGTGTTAAAGAAACCTTCATGGCACTTTTAGAAGAAAAAGATACAGATATGTTTGACAAATTTGCACCACCAGAATGTAAAAAAGCTGGGGTAACAACAAGAGAAGATTGTGAAAACATAATGATGGAAATACATGGACCGCCTCCAAAAGAATGTATGGAAGGAGGAGAATTTATTGGTCCTGAAGAATGTGATGAAATAATGAATGAATTATATGGCCCTCCTGATCCAGAATGCATGGATAATGGAAAGTTTATTGGAGAAGAAGCGTGTAATACAGCATTAATGGCAGCTGGTAAAATCCCTCAAGAATGCATAGAAGGAGGAGAATTTGTTGGTTGGGATAATTGCCAAATGCATGGTGAGGGTGATTTTGATGGTGAAATAGCAGAACAATGTTTAGAAAATGGTGAATTTATTGGAGATGAAGAATGTAAAGAACGATTGGATGAACAAATGCAACGTAATAAAGAACAATCACCAGAATGTTATGAAGGAAATACTTTCATAGGTGATGATGCATGTCGTGCAATAATGGATGAATTATATGGTGATGAATGGGCAAAGGCAAGAGAAGAATCTCCTGAATGTTATGAAGGAGATGAATTTATTGGAGAAGAGGAATGCAAAGCAATAATGGAAGAATTACATGGTGATGAATGGAGTAGTGGAAAAGAAGATTCTCCTGAATGTTATAATGGGGATGAATATATTGGAGATGATGCATGCCATGCAATAATGGAAGAATTACATGGTGATGAATGGAGAAAAGGAAGAGAAGAATCTCCTGAATGCTATAATGGTGATGAATATATTGGTGATGAGGCTTGTCATGTAATAATGGAAGCAAAATTTGCAGCAGAAAAAGAAATGATGCATAATCAAAAACCAGAATTTCTAAAAAGAGGAGAATCTGATAAAATCATGGTTATTGGTGAAGGTGGAGCAGAGTTTGTTGACAAAAAAGAACTGCAGAACATCTTAGAACAAGCTAAAAACATTGAAGATTCAGACATGAATGAAATAGAGGATCTTGCAAATTCAATTAGAGAACTTGAAGGATGGACTGAAGGTGATGGAGCATATTATGAAGATGATGATCAGTATCAAGAATTTGATGAAAACCAAGATCATTATCAAGAAGAATATGATAATTATGGCAGCGATTATGGAAAAGGAGATTACAAAGAAGATTACAAAGACTACAATAGCGATTATGAAAAAGGAGAATACAAAGACTATGATGAAGGATACAATAATGATAACAAATATAACGAATAAAGAAAAAATAATGAAAATTTGCCAAGTATATTTTATTGACTCGCCAACTACCCACACACTAAAGTGCAGAGTATTAGTGGCTCGAAACTGATCGACAAATTTTCATTCTTACAAATTCAACCATGCTATGCCCTATATCTGCAACTTGAAAGATGCAGTATTAGGGTCAAATTTGTAATAAATAGAGAAAATTTAAAAAATTAATAAAAAGTAAAAATCACATCTTAAAGTGATTTTTTATTTCATTTTGCACTCTATCAAAAGCATCATTTAGAGCATTTGCAAAAATCCAATTAGTTGTTCCACTTCTAAAGATAGAAGTAGCAGGAGCTAGTGCTTTTACTGTAACCGAATATTTCTTTTTTTCTCCTTTTTGCCTGTAAGTTTTGATATGTACACTTACAGTAGTATCATCTTTCTTCAGCAAATTCTTTATTTTCTCGTAAGATTTGCTAGAGATCTCATTAAGAGTGTCCCTTTCTTCTTCATTAAGGTCACTTATTCCGGAGTATTGTATTTCATTCATAGTATCATTACTAAGACATTCTAAATTTATAAATCTTATGGAAAGAAATTATAGGTGCCACATAAAAAACATATGATAAAATATATTTTCTGAGTAAAGATATAGGAAACTTTATAAAGTACATTATATAATATAATAATAATTTGCCAATTTGGCAGGAGAAAAGACGCGAGAACCCCTTCCCGCAATTTCTTTTCTCCTTTTTATTTTCAAAGAGAAAAAGAAAATCTAAACACAATTCAATAAATTACTACAAAAAAATGAAACAAAAGATTTATATGTCAAAACATAAAGTACAAATCCTATGGGGTGTTGTGTATTAAAAAACCAATTTCTGCAACTATAGATGAAGATCTCATTAAGTGGATCAATGACAAACTTAAAGATAAAACTACTTTTAGGAATAAATCACATCTTATTGAAATTGCATTAGAGAAATTAAGAAATGAAATGAAATAATAATAAAAAGCAATAAGTAAGAAGTAAGAGGTAAGAAGTTTAAAAAAACTTCAGATTTCTAACCTCAGACACCTTACTTCATCAGAGGAAAATAATGACCAGATTATACGAAGGTAAGAAAGATTGGGAACATGATGTAATTAAAGAAGGCGAAGATAGTATTCTCTATATTTATGTTGAGGGCATTAATTATGCACCATCTGTTGAAGACTATACCACAATCATGTCAAAAACAATTGAGCTTCTTACTCAGATTAGTGGTGTTACAAAAATTATATTCTCTCAAAAACGAGAATATGAATATGATTACAACCAAACCCAAATATTAGTAGAAATTTCTGAAATCTATAAAAGAATTATCAGGGAAAAAAATATTTTTAGTTATAATGCTGTTGGTTTAGGACAATTAAATCTTCAATATCTAAACAAAAGATTTACTGACCTACAAAATCTTGCGTTTAAAATGTTAAAAAGCGATCCAATTGGCGCATATGTTGATATGGCAAGGATCCTAAGAAAAGAAAAAATTGATTTAGAAAAAGTAACAGACCCTAAATTTGGAGAAATTGTTAAACGATTTATCTCAGCATTAACTTTTTTGTTAGGGATGTTAGATAAAACAAAACTAATTTCTCAAGCAAGACCTTATATTCCTGGATACAAAGTTGGAGACAGAAGTATTTACAGATACATTTTTACACCAACAATTAAGCCTGATTTTATGTTTACAAAATTAATGTCAACCTTCCCGCCAGATGGAGAAGAGATTGATAGTTACACAATTGATGGGGACACAGAGGTTACAGTTTTTAAATTTGCAGACGATATAAAAGTACTTTATCATATTGTCCCACCTGAATTTAAACTTAATGAAGATAAATATGAATTATTAGATTTAGCTAGAAAAATAATGGCAGAGCACAAACCAAGAGAAGAAGAATTTACTGATCCAGAAAGAATGCGAGACGTTTTTGTTAACATTGGTAAAGATTTAATAGAAGAATTATCAAAAAGCAAAAATATTTTATTAAGAGCAAAAGAAATTGATAAACTTGCAGATATTTTAGTTAGATACACAGTTGGTTTTGGATTAATTGAAGTTTTATTAAAAGATGAAAAGATTCAAGACATTTCTATTAACAGCCCAATGGGAAAAATTCCAATGTTTATTGTACATGCTGACCACGGAGATTGTTATACTAATGTTATTCCAACAAAAACAGAATCAGAAGGTTGGGCTTCTAAATTAAGATTAATTTCTGGAAGACCATTAGATGAAGCAAACCCAATATTAGATACTGAATTAGAATTACCAAATGCTTCCACAAGAGTTTCTGTTATTTCACGACCACTAAATCCAACAGGATTAGCATATTCATTTAGAAGACACAGAGATAAACCTTGGACCTTACCTTTGTTTATGAAATATAAAATGATTGATCCTATCTCTGCAGGACTACTTAGCTTTTTGGTAGACGGAACAAGAACAATGTTAATTGCTGGAACAAGAAGCGCAGGAAAAAGTTCATTGTTAAGTGCAATGTTAGTCGAGATCATGCGAAAGTATAGAATAATTACAATTGAAGATACTTTAGAGCTACCAACAAAACAATTAAGAGAACTTGGTTTTAATCTTCAATCCATGAAAGTTGCATCTGCCCTAGCAAAAGAAAGCACAGAAGTTGATGCATCAACAGGAATAAGAACAACATTAAGGTTAGGTGATTCTGCATTGATTGTAGGAGAAGTAAGAAGTAAAGAAGCAATTGCTCTTTATGAAGCAATGCGAGTTGGTGCTGCCGCAAATGTAGTTGCAGGAACAATTCACAGTGATAGTCCGTATGGTATATACGACAGGGTTGTTAATGATATTGGAATTCCAAAAACAAGTTTTAAAGCAACTGATGTTTGTATTGTTGCTAACCCAATAAGAAGTGCCGATGGTTTACATAGATCAAGAAGAGTTACTCAAATAACAGAAGTAAGAAAACATTGGGAAAATGACCCATTAGCAGAAGGTGGTTTTGTTGACTTAATGAAATATAATAGTGATACTGATAAATTAGAAGTTACTGATGATCTACAAAATGGTGATTCAGAGGTATTAAAAGCAATTGCAGGAAATATTAAAGAGTTTGCAGGCAACTGGGATGCTGTCTGGGAGAATATTATGTTAAGGGGAAAGATAAAACAAGCAATAGTAGATGCTGCAGAAAAATCTAATAGGCCTGAATTATTAGAAGCCCCATTTGTAATTAAATGTAATGATTATTTTCATAACGTAACTGAAAAAGTAAGAGAAGACATAGGGAAGCTTGATAGTAAACGGATCTTCTTTGAATGGAATGAATGGCTGCAAAGACACATAAGAAAAAAAACAGTCTAAAAGTAAAAGGGAAATTACTAGAAATGATAGTAGTAAAAGATCTTTCACCATTTGTTCAATCCATTCATACACAATAAATTAGAGGTAAACATGCCATCTCCTGAAGTAGAAGAGTTATTACAAAAATATAAGACAAAGATTGAGTCAGAGTTAGGTCCAACTGTTAAAGCAGATGACAAACCAATTACTTCTGCAGATTATGATACATTTAGAAAAAGTATGATGCCTGGCACAGCCTCATTTTATGAAAAAGCATGTAATTGGGGAGAAAAAATTCTAAAGATTAAACCCGATGCAAAAGAAGAAGCAGAATTAAATAAAGCAATTGAAGCAGCACATTTAAAGGTTACTCCAACAGGAACAACAAGTTTTTCAATTTTAGCACCAGTTATTTTAGGGCTCTCCGGATTAATATTAAGTTTCATCATCCCAGGAATATTTGGAAAACCAGCATCTACATTTTTCATTGTTGTTAGTTTATTAAGCGCTGCAATTTTAATGTTTCCAATGAGAAGTTATCCTAAAATTCTCGCAAGTAATTTTCGAATGAAAGCTAGCAATGAAATGGTTTTATGTATTTTTTATCTTGTAACTTATATGAGGCATACATCGAATTTAGAACTTGCAATAAAGTTTGCATCTGAACATTTAACAGGACCATTAGCTTTAGATTTAAAAAAAGCATTATGGGATGTTGAAACTCAAAAATTCAAAGACATAAAAGAATCAATGGACAATTATCTTGAAAAATGGAGAGAATATAATATAGAATTTATTGAAGCATTCCATTTAATTGAATCTTCATTATATGAAGGCAATGAACCAAGAAGAATTGAATTATTAGAAAAATCTCTTGATGTGATATTAGATGAAACATACGAAAAAATGTTGCATTATGCTCACAATCTTAAATCACCTATAACTATGTTACACATGTTAGGAATTATTTTGCCAATATTAGGCCTAGTTATTTTACCATTATTAATTAGTTTTATTGGTGGAGTTAAATGGTATTATTTAGCCATATTTTATAATGTTTTATTACCAATTGGCGTAATGTATCTTGGCCAAACAATACTTTCCCAAAGACCTTCGGGTTATGGTGACACAGATGTTACTAAAATGGTTCCATCATTAGGAAAATACAAATATATTCTTCTTAATTTGGGAGGCAAAGAATATAAAGTGCATCCAGTTTATATTGCAGTAGGTGTTGCAGCAATTATATTATTAATTGGATTTTCACCCCTGATTGCAAATTTTGCAGGGATTTCTGATTTTGGTGTTGGAAAATTAGACCCTATAACTACTTGCGGTAAATCATATTGTTTTCTCGACTATATGGTGGATGATCAAACAGGAAAATTAGTTGGGCCCTTTGGATTAATTTCCTCAATATTAAGTTTATTTATTCCAATTGCACTTGCATTAGGTATTGGTTTATATCATAGGTTTAGATCAAGAAATGTAATTGAAATTCGGAACAAAGCAAAAAAATTAGAAACAGAATTTGCATCTGGTATTTTTCAATTAGGCAATAGATTAGGTGATGGAATTCCAGCTGAAAGTGCGTTTGGAAAAGTTGCAAGTATGATGCAAAGTACAACTTCTGGCAAGTTTTTTGAAAAAGTTAGTATTAATATTAACAAATTAGGAATGAGTGTTGAAGAAGCAATATTTAATCCAAAAGTCGGTGCAATTATTTCATTCCCTTCAAATATGATTACAAGTTCAATGAAAGTTCTTGTTCAATCCGTAAAAAAAGGTCCAAAAGTAGCAGCCCAAGCACTACTTAATATTTCTAGGTATATAAAAGAAATGCATAGAGTAGATGAAAGATTAAAAGATTTATTAGCAGACGTAATCTCATCAATGAAATCACAGATTAATATAATGACACCAGCAATTGCTGGAATTGTTATTGGTATCACCTCCATGATCACCAACATTTTAGGAAGATTAGGTCCAATGTTAAAAGGTGAAGCAACAGGGGGCAATATTGGTCTTGGACAAGGTGTTGAAAATTTATTTGGTGTTGGCATACCAACTTACTTTTTTCAGATAGTTGTAGGAATATATGTTATTCAAATAATTTACATTTTAACTGTTTTAGTTAATGGTATTGAAAATGGTGCAGACAATTTAAATGAATCATTTTTATTAGGCAAAAATTTAATCAAAGGTGCAATCCTTTATTCTATAATTAGTTTAGTCGTTATGGTTACCTTTAATGTAATTGCAGTTCTTGTATTCAATTCCATGGGTTGGGGCTGATAATTATTTCTTAAATTAAATTCATAGAAAAAGTAGTGGTACCAGCTTTCGCCAATACCACCTTGGGTTGTGCAGATGAGAGATGGTCAAAGAAATAAAGTTGTGTAATTAGGAAAGGTTATTCAGAGATCTTTTTCTTACATTCTGTCTCCAAAGTAAATCATTTACTTCGTTGATATGGCCAGAGTAAGTATTCCAACCAACATAATGATCTTGTTTTATGAATATATTTTTTAGGAATTGTATAATTTTAATCACCTCGTTTAACAATATTAAGCAACTGCTTCATTCATTGTATGCTCAACTAAACTTTCACTAGCTAAAGTAAAAGGTCCTTGTTCTATTTGATTTATTTTCTTTGAATAAGCTTTAATTTTTCTAATTTCAGCTAATTCTTTTCTATTAATAAACTCATAAAAACTCAACATTATAGACACCCCCATTTTGTAGTTGATCGTGATAATTTCATGATTTGGTTCATGAATAATGATTCAACTGTTTCATGTGTGATGTCTGAACATCCTAAGTGTGTGTTATATGCCATGTTTGTCACCTCCAACAGACCTTGTGTTTGGTCTACTAATCACTATACCAAAACCCCTTTATATACCTCACAACAACATGTCCAGTGCTACCCCCTAAAACAGCTAAAACTAAAGAATTTAGATAGTAGGGTGGCTTTGAGCCAGTGGACAACGAATTATTTTCAATAGAAAAAGTGTAAAAGTTATGCGTAAAGATAAGAGATGGTTAGAATAAAAAATAAAAATTTCAAAGATTAAATCGCCAAAAACAGATCTCAACTATTAAATTATGATTCACAATAAAATCACAAAGTGATTTTATGTGCATAAAATCTTTCAGATTTTCTTGTTCGGAAAACACTGTCCAGTGGACAGAGGATTTTCTGGGCCTGAAATAGCCAAATTTAAACAATAGAAGCCTTCTAAAGCATAGTCATAAGCACTGGACATGCTGATGTGAAGCTTATATATGATTAAATTCTACAAAATCAATTATATAGTTTCAATTAAAGATATGTGGTGATTTAAATGAAATTTGATTTATTAAAAATAAAATCCAATAATTATGATAAAATTACTCCAAACTTTGCAGAATTAGTTGGTGTAATAATTGGTGACGGATGTATTAGGTATAAACCAAAAATTAATCAATATTATATTGAAATAGTAGGTAACAAAGATCATGAAAAAGAATATTTTTTATATCTTAAAAATCTTATCAAAAAAGAAACAAACCTTAATTCATTTATAAAAATAAAAAGCAATTGCATAAGACTAAGAATCTATTCAAAAAAACTCGTTGAATATTGGATATATTATTTGAATCTTCCTTATAATAAAATAAAAGGAGAAAATATCTTCATACCTGAAATAATAAGGAGTAATACTTCATTAAGAAATGATTGTATAAGAGGAATCACTGATACAGATGGTTCATTGTTCTTAGCAAATAAAGGATATAGAAATGATTATCCAACAATAGAAATTAGCACAACAAGCAAAAAGCTAGCAATACAAATTAAAACAATTTTATCTAAAAATTTCCGAATAGGATTTAGAAAATTTAAAGCTCAAAATTACAGAATGATTTACAGAATTTCAATAAATGGTGATAAAATGGTTCAAAAATGGGTTAAATTAATAGGTTTTTCCAATACCAGAAATATTAAAAGATATAAAAAACTAAAAAATGGGGCTACGGGGATTTGAACCCCGGACACCTAGATGTCTAATAATCATTGGCGTAGGCCTCATAAGATCTATAAGCCGCCAGTCTGGAACTTCAGTTTCACTTTGTTTAAAAACAAACTAGTGCTCTCCCAGTCTGAGCTACAGCTCTGGTATGAAAAGCCTTAGCTTAACAAATCCCCATTGTAGTCAGACAGATATTCATGAAGCAACAATCTATTTATAAAGCTTTTGCTAATCACTCTATAAATTCTTCTTTAACTTCAGGTTCTGCAGGAGTAGTTGGTTCTGCTGGTGTTTCAGCTACAGGTTCTGCTGGTTCTGCAGGTGCTTCTGCTGGTGCAGTTCCTTCTGCAGCTTTTTCAACAACTTCTAATTTACCAAACTTACCAGTTGAAAGTTGCTTTTCTCCCTGATATTCTCCAACCCAACCATTGCTAATCTTGACTTTATCGCCTTGATTAACTTGATCAGCTTGTTCGTTCCACAAAGTTAGTTTTACTTCGCCAGTATCATCAGCAAGTACAGCATTGCATACTTTACCCATTTTACCAAACTTTTCAAACTCACGGCTTTCGCCTTTTTCTTTGATTGTTCCTACTAACTCCACGCTTCCTTGTCTTGCTTGTAATTCATTAATTTTCATGGTAGACTCTTGAAAAAAACAGTTCTTTATATAATTTCCCGTAATATTTATAAATAACAATATTAATAGATAGACTTATAACTTATAATCACAATTATATTAACTAAAAGGGGTATTTAAAATGGGAAAAGATAATAATCTATTAATCACGGCATTAGTATTGTTTGTTGCAACTGTTTTTGTTGTAAGTTTTGTTTCTGGAGGAATGAATATTACAGGTTATGCATTTAAAGAATTACCAACACCAGAAAAAGAAGATTATGGTTCAAGATTTAGTGAAGAACGTCAAAACGGAAAAATTTCAACATTACTTCAAGCGGATATTGATAAATTAAGTAATGAAGCCACATTGTTTACAAACATAATGAATGATTTAAAGAATTGGCAATTAAATCAAGAAGAAAACTTATATTGTTCTCAAGCAGAAAGCATTGCACAAGCAAAAGCTGGTTTAATTCCAGATCTAGACAAAGAAGAATATGTGGAATGTATTGATCCTGATAAAAATTCTTTATCCCCATTTAAAAAAGCTTCAAACATCTATGTTTATTCTGTTTATGAAATAACTCCAGATTATAGTTTTTATCCAACCCCTGCACCAACAGAATACAAAGTTCTTAAACAAGGATGTAATATTATTCCTGATATGTGCAAAACATTAAAAGAAGGAGATTCACCATTCTTATATGAGGCAGAATGTGATCCTGTAAAGAATTTACCATCATATAGGGCAATTAATTGTCAACAAAAGTTTGGTGAAAATTATGTTTGTTTGAATGGTGAATGCGCCATAGAAGTATTAGAGATTGTTTATGAATGTGGAAATGGTCTTGTAGAAGAAGAAGAAGAATGTGATGATGGCAATACAATTAATGACGATGGTTGCAGTGAAGATTGTTTATATGAGTTACAACCAAATATAATTGTTGGTGTTATTCCACAAAATGCATTAAGTGAATTCTGTGTTAACTTTTACAGCTTTGAAATTTGTAATATTGGAGAAGCTCCTGTTAATCAACCATTTATGATAAAAATGGAAGCAAATGGAAAAGATTCAATATTTGAGTATGATGCTTCTGCACAACCATTGGATGTTTTTGATTGTGTTATGATTAAAAACCCACCAAAAACACATATTTACAAGTTTACAGATTTGGATTCAACAGACGAAGTTACAATAACTGTTGATGTTAATGAAGATATTGCTGAGATGGATGAAGAAGATAATGAAAAAACAGAAGAGATTTATTCAGGAGATAGTTATTATTATGAACCAGGAAATTATGAAGACGACAATATTTGTAGTGCTTGGTGTTATGATAGCGATGATGGAAAAGACTATTGGACTTATGGAGAAACAAGTTTCTTGTACAATCAGTATATAGATCATGATCAAGATGAGTGTGATAAATATTTTCACTATAAAAATAACGCAATTTTAACAGAAGAATATTGTTTAAGCCCTATGCAAAAGTTAGATAATAATCTATTTCCTTATCCTTCATTAAAAAAACAAGTTGATTGTACACTATTAGATGCAAAATGTGAAGGAGGCAAGTGTGTTCCAATAGATGAAAATCATTTAAGTTGTTGGGATCCTGAAGGAGACACTAACATATGGGTTTATGGAGAAGTTGATTACACAACAATTGATGGAGAGGATTTAATCCTACCAGACGTATGTTCTAATGAGGAGATACTTCATGAGTATCATTGTGATAGTGATGAACTTGCAGATTATTTTCCTATAAATTGTATTTATGAAAATGCACTTTGCGAAGATGGAAAATGTGTTGAAACTAATGGAAGTAACGAATGCATTGATCATGATCCCGGAGATACTAATTTAATTGCAGGTAATCCATGGTTAGCAGGCAATCTTGAATTTAATAAACTAAATGGAGAAACTGATTGGCATGATGATTACTGTAGTTTTGATAGAACAATAGTTTACCAATATGAATGTATAACACCTGTTAATCCTCCAAATAAAGAAGGATATGATTGCACACAAGAGGAAAATGAATTTGGTGCAGCATTGTGTGATGAAGGAGTTTGTGTATTACCAAACCCTGAATGGATGGAATGTAAAGAAACTGAAGATGAAGGATTAGATTATTATACAAAAGGCAAAGTTGAATCAACAAGTATGCATAATATTGACGATGTAAATTTCGATACCTGCCTTCAAGGAACTAACTTGTTAATTGAATATTATTGTGTAGGTGAAGAATTACAGATGACTCCTCCTTATGATTGCGGAATGGAAGGTTTAACTTGTCATGCAGGAAGGTGTGTAAATCCAGATGAGAATTTAAAAGCATGTGAAGAAGAGGTTGTCGGAGATTGGACATATTATCATTCTACAAATGAATTTGGAGAAACCTCAATTAAGGAGAACCATTGTATTGAAGACGATGTTTCTGAAGAATTTTGGGATTGGGAGACTGAAAGTAATTATCTCGTAGAATTTAATTGTGATGGTGTTGATTTAGATTATGAAATAATTGATTGCACAGAACAAGACAAAGTTTGTCATAAAGGTGAATGTAAAGTTAAGGACGACAATTTAAAAGATTGTATTCCTGATGAAGATGAACCTGATTCTGCAGACCCTTACACATCTGGAACAATTACTGTTATAGATGCATTTGGAGATGTAGATTTTAAAAGTGATTACTGTAAAAATCCAGATGAATTAAAAGAGCGTTTTTGTGATGGTGTTGAAGATGATTCAGAAACAATTGATTGTACAGAATTTGGCATGAAATGCTTTGCAAGCAAATGCATGACACCAAACCCTGAATTAAAAACATGTGAAATTGTGGGAGGTTATCAATGGCCATGGGGACAAGTAGAAAAAGTAGATTTCACTAATGAATTTGGTGAAAACACATTAATAACAAATACGTGCAGAGATGAATACTATTACCAAGATTATCTTGACGAACTAGAATATGCAGATACTGATACAGATATTGAAGACGCAAACAATTGGTTCTTTTTTTCAGGGGGATCTGATGACGGACCATATATGATTGATTATGGTTGTGATGGAAACGACATCACTTACGAACTTATAGATTGTACAGAACAAGGAAAAACATGTTACGAAGGAATGTGTGTAGAAGAAGATCCTGCACTAGAACAATGTATTGACAATGCTGGTGGTGAAGAGATAGAACCAGATGATCCGTTTTTAGAAGGATACACAGAATATTATAATGCTTTTGGAATTGAAGAAGGACATTGGGATTATTGCAAAAACGATGAAAAGGTTAAAGAATTTTATTGTGTAGGTGATGCAATTGTTTATGATACAATTGATTGCACAGATTATGGTATGTTATGTAATGACATGACTGGCAGTTGTGAAGAGTATGATGAAAATTTAGAAGGATGTTTTGAAACAGACAATGGTTTCTTCCCTGAAATTCCAAGTTATGCATATATAACAAATGCATTTGGTTCAATAGAAGGAGATGGATTTGAAAAGTGCAAAGATGATGACACAGTTAAAGAACTGTGGTGTATTGGGGATAATGATGGAGATGAGGAGAATGTTGATTGTGAAGGCAACAAAATATGCAGAAACTTTTGTGATGATGATGGTTTAATGGGTGCTGCATGTACAGATCCTGATAATGAAGAGAATTTGTGTCTAGAAGAGGTTGCAGAAGAAGAAGTTATTGAAGAAGTTCCTGAAGAACCTTAATTTTATTTTTATTTGTTTTATTTCGTTTATAAAATATAAGCCATAAGTATATATAATAGAACGGACATATAATACTAAGGGGGTAGATAATAAACTATTAAAAATGACAATAAAAGAAACATTAAAAGCACAAGGAATAGACGTTTCTGATCAAGAACTTATGCAAATGATTAGTGATGCAAAGAAACAAGGAAAAGATTCAATAATAATTCAAACAAAAAATGGATCTAAGATTGAAATAAAATTCAAAAACCAAGACGATTACCGAGAATGCGGCATTCTAGATTAAAAATTAAAACATTTCCCTTAACTTCGATTTAAGATCTTCAATTTTAACTCTTTCTTGTTTTGTTGTATCTCTATCTCTAAGAGTTACACAACCATCTTTCTCAATAGTATCAAAATCAATTGTTAAACAAACAGGAACACCAATCTCGTCAGCTCTCGCATAACGACGCCCGATTGCACCAGATTTATCATAGAAACAAACAAAATCATCTTTTAATTGATTGTAAATCTCCATACCTTTTTCATTTAATTTATTCACTAGAGGAAGAATAGCAACTTGGGTTGGAACTAATTTTGGATTTAATTTTAATACAACCCAATCTCTTTCTTTATTTTTTGTGTCTTGTGTATAAGCATCAAACATAAATGCTAAAAAAGCTCTATCAGTTCCTTGTGATGGCTCAATAACTCTAGGAATTACTTTACTTTTAGTTGCTTCATCAAATAATTCCATTTTTTTCTTAGAATGTTTTTGATGTTGTTCTAAATCAAAGCTTCCTCTGTTAGCCATCCCATGTATTTCTTGCCAACCAAACGGAAATTTATATTCAATATCAAAACAAGCACTACTATAATGTGCCATCTCATCTTTAGTATGTTCTCTTAATCTTAAATTTTCTTTTTTAATTCCTAGATCAACAAACCACTGATATGTTTGTTTCATCCAGTAAGCATGCCATTCACCCATTAAATTAGTTTTCAACATTTCTTTTAACTTCATTTTCACATGAGCTTTTTTCTTTGCATCTTGTAATTCAGCTGTTAATATTTGGAATTCATAATTCTGATCTTTCTTTTCTAGTAATGCACAAGTTTTTTCTTCAGGATGAATAAAATATTCAATTTCCATTTGTTCAAACTCTCTGCACCTAAATAAGAAATCACGAGGAGAAATTTCATTCCTAAAAGCTTTTCCTTGCTGTGCAATACCAAACGGTAGTTGAACTCTAGAAGTTTCTGTGATTAATTTAAAATTAGTAAACATTTGTTGTGCGGTTTCAGGTCTTAGGTAAGCAACACCCTCTTCACTTTCAACTGGTCCAACAAAAGTCTTAAACATTAAGTTAAATTCTCTTGCTTTACTTAATTCGCCTTTACAGCTTGGACATTTAAGATTATTTTGCTCAACTAATTTATCAATATCTTCTTTCTTCATACCTTCTGCCATAACATTTAATGCTTCTTCTACAAGATGGTCTGCCCTATGTCTTTGTTTACAACCTTTACACTCTACTAACATATCACCAAAACATCCAACATGCCCACTAGCCTTCCAAACATTCTGATGAGAAACAATACTACCATCAATACCTACAACATCTTGTCTACTCTGCACAAACCTCTTCCACCACTGTTGTTTAATATTATTCTTTACTTCAACCCCTAACGGCCCATAATCAAAGAATCCTGATAAACCACCATAGATCTCACTATTCTGATAAACAAATCCCTTCTTCTTACAGAAAGTTGCCATATTCTCAATGTTAGTATCTGTCATGTTATTCACCTAGTATTTATTGTATGTTTATATTGTTTATTATTTAATTTATTTAACTTTGCTCCCTAATCAGCCTCTTCAAAACATCAAATGCTTTAGCAGCACTATTTTCCTTGATAATAAATGTTAATTCTGTAAAGGTTGAGACAACTTCAATTGCATTTATGTTTTCCCATGTTAGTGCTTTTGTTGCAATGTAAAACAATCCAACTGATTCAATTGCTTCTGGAGGAATATTAATAGTAACACTAGCTAAATCTTCAATTTCTGATTTAATTTCTTCTTTTTTAAAGATTTTTTTTATTTTTTCTTTGTTTCGTTTGTTAGTAATAAGAGTAATTTCATGAAATCCTTGAGTAACTGTTAAGATATCATTTTCTTTGGAATTAATTAACTCATATAACTTACTGATTTTAGTTTGAACCCCTGGAATTTTTTTAAGAGTTATTTCATATAGATCAGATCTTAGACTAACATCAGTACTTTTATCAAACTTAACTCTATTAATGACTGTTTTCTCTAATTTTTCTCCTAATCTACGAATAGCCATCATTACTGCTGAAAATTTAACCTTTTGCCCCATTTCTTGCTCAACTTCAGATGTTATTTCCTCAGCTAATGCAGCAACATTAACAATACCTCTAATTAATGCTTCTTGTAAGAAAGGTTTTCTTTCAATTATTTTCTCAACTGTTCTAGCGATTGTTACCATTTTTTCACCTTTGATTTAATTAAATGAACTTTTTATAAACAAAAAACAACAACTTGGCCAGATGAGCCAAAGGCGAATAGGACTTTATTTGTAAAGTCCGTCTGTGCCCCTGTTGTTGTTGTTTTTGTTATGAACTTAACCAAACACCAATTGTTAATATACTATCATTTATAAACTTTTCTGTAAAATAATTAACATTAAGTTATTATAGCATGCCTGTATCCTAGATAGTAAGGTAAATACCTTAATTATTATAAAATCAAGTGAGGAGTGAGAATATGGTTGAATGTCCAGTTTGTGGAGTTGCTCTTGAATTAAAAGAGGGCACAGAAAAAGGTGAATTATTACAATGTTCAGATTGTGGAATTGAATTAGAAGTAACTGCAGTTGATCCGTTTACAATCAAAGAAGCACCACAAGAAGAAGAAGATTGGGGAGAATAGAAATTATTTTTATTTTTTTATGTTTATTTAGTTTTTTTATGCAAAGAGGGGTGAAAGTTAAAATACTAAAATAATATAACAGAGAATAAGAACAATGGTACAAATATTAGACACAACATTAAGGGAAGGTGAACAAACACCAGGAGTTTATTTTGACAGCCACATTAAATTAGCGATAGCTGAGCAATTAGATGTTATTGGCGTAGACTTTATTGAAGCTGGGCATCCAGTAGTTAGTAATGAAGTATGTGATGCAGTAAAAAACATAGCACAAAGAAACATAAGAGCAGTTATTGCAGCACATTCAAGATCATGGAAAAAAGATATTGACCAAGCAATTAGTTGTGGCGTGGGATTCATAGGAATATTTTATTGTGTATCTGAACAAAGACTAAACGGAGTTTTCAAAAAAGATTTGAAAACTGCAATTGCACAAATCGCAGAAGTAATTAGATATGCAAAACAACAAAATCCAAACATAATCATAAGATACACACCAGAAGATACTGTAAGATCTGAATTTAATAATGTAATAGAAGCAGCTGTTGCAGCAACAAAAGCAGGAGCAGACATAATTAGTATTGCTGATACAACAGGATTTATGGTTCCTGGAACAGAAAGAAACATGTATGATTATGTTAGAAAGTTAAAAACAGCTTTAACAGAACAAAACCAAAATCCAAAAATTGCAGTGCACTGTCACAATGATAGAGGCTTCGCATTAGCAAATGCAATTGATGCTTTCAGAGCAGGCGTCGACATAATAGATGCATCTGTTTTAGGATTAGGAGAAAGAGCAGGAATTGTAGATCTTGCACAATTACTTACAGTATTAAAAATTGATTTTGGCGTAGAAAATAATTGGAATCTAAAACAACTACAAGAATTATATAATTTAGTAAGTGAACATTCAGGAATAGCAATTCCTGTAAACAATCCAGTTATGGGAGAAAATGCATTTACACATTGTGCAGGTGTCCATACAAATGCAGCAATTAATAATCCATTACATTACCAAAGTTTAGATCCAAACAGTATTGGAAGAGAAATGAGAATTTCATTGGACCACATGTCTGGAATCTCATCATTAAAGTATGTATTAAAAAAAATTGGAGAAACTGAATTAAATGATGATTTAATTAATCAAGTTTTAGAAATTATAAAATCAGTTGGTCAAAAAGGTAAGATTGTTAGACGAGAAGAATTAAAAATAATTATTAATTTAATAAAAAATAAAAACAACAAAGAGATAATTCAACAGGTGGCATAATGGGAACCCTAACAGAAGAAATATTTTCAAGAAAATTAGGACGAGAAGTCAAAGCAGGAGAAATAGTTTGGGTAGAGTTAGATAGAATAATGAGCCATGATACAATGTCTTGGTTAGCAATAGAAGCAATGAGAAAAGTAAGTAATGAATTAGGTATTGAAGCTAAACCAAAATTTCCAGAACGTATTGTAATACCTTTTGATCATATCTTACCACCAGCAAATATTGATCAAGCAAAAATGCAGAGAAATATTATGAATTTCATTAAAGAACACAAGCTCCCACATTTTTTCCAAGAAGGAGTTTGCCACCAGATTATGATTGAAAAAGGTTTTGTTCAACCAGGAAACATAATCATCGGAAGTGATAGTCATACTTGCAGTTATGGTGCATTAGGAGCATTTGGTACAGGAATGGGAAGTACTGACGTAGGAATTGCGTATGCAACTGGCAGAACATGGTTTAGAGTTCCAGAAAGTATCCTGATTAATGTAACTGGAGAATTTCAAGAAGGAGTTTATGCAAAAGATCTCATATTAAAAATAATTGCAACACTCGGTGTAGATGGAGCAACATACAAATCATTAGAATTTAGAGGAGATGCAATAACAAGAATGTCAATTCCAGAAAGAATTACATTATGTAATATGGCAATTGAATGTGGTGCAAAAGCTGGTCTCATAGAAGCAGACGAAAAAACAGTTGAATATTTACAAGGTAGAACAACTGAAAATGTTGACATAAATAATAATGGAATTATTAAAGCAAATAATGGAAATTATGAACAAACTTTTAATTTCAACATTTCAGAACTAGAACCACAAATTGCATGCCCACACGATTTAGATAATCTTAAACCAATTAGTGAAGTTGAAGGTTTGGAATTACATCAAGTTTTCATTGGAACATGTACTAATGGAAGATATGAAGATCTTGAAATAGCAGCAAACATTTTGAGAGGAAAAAGAGTTAATAGATTTACAAGAACAATCGTAATTCCAGCCTCAACAGAAGTTTTCCAAAAAGCTAATGAGAGTGGTTTTATTAAGATTTTCCAAGACGCTGGTTGTATTGTTTGTAATCCAGGATGTGGACCTTGCATTGGAAGACACCAAGGAACAATGGCCTCTGGAGAGGTAGCATTAACAACAATGAATAGAAATTTCAAAGGAAGAATGGGCTCTCCTGAAGCAGAGATTTACTTAGGAAGCCCTGCAGTATGTGCTGCATCAGCAATTGAAGGAAAGATTACAGATCCAAGAAAAAGGAGAGAGGAATAAAATGGCAAAAGCATGGAAATTTCAGAATAATATAAACACAGACCAAATTATTCCTGGAAGATATTATCCTAGAGAAAATGTTGAAGAGCTTGGAGAATTTTGTTTATGTGAATTACATCCTAAATTTGCAAAAGAAAAGCAAAAAGGAGACATCATTGTAGGCGGTAGTAATTTTGGTTGTGGATCAAGTAGAGAATACGCACCAATTGCATTGAAATATTCAGGTGTAAAATGCATTATTGCAAAATCATTTGCAAGAATATTTTATAGAAATTGTATTAACCTTGGTTTTCCAATCCTTGTATGTAAAGAATGCTATGATGAAATTACTGAAGGAGATGACATTGATGTTAATCTAGAATCTGGGGAAATTAAGAACAACACATCAGGAAAAAAATATAATGCACAACCTTTGCCAGAGTTTGTTTTAAAAATTGTTGATGCAGGTGGAATGATTAATTATCTAAAAGAACAAGCTAATTCAGAAAACACTAATGAGGTTTAGAAGAAAGAAAAAATGACAGAATATAATTTATGTATCCTACCAGGAGATGGAATTGGTCCAGAAGTAATTCAAGAAGCTGTAAGAGTATTAAATACATTAGCTGAAACTTCAAACGAGATTATAGAATTTAATTATACTTATGGGGATATTGGTTATGGCGCTTATCAAAAGTTAGGAAATCCATTACCTGAAGAAACATTAGAGAAAGTTAAGACAGCAGATGCTACCTTGTTTGGAGCTGTTACAACCCCTCCAAATATTCCTAATTATTCATCCCCTATTTTAGGACTTAGAAAACATTTTGATTTATTTGTTAATTTAAGGCCTTGTGTATCAATGCCACATCCAACATCAAAAGATAATATTAACATAACTATTTTCAGAGAAAATACAGAAGGATTATACTCAAAAGTTGAACATGTAGATAAAGACGAGAATGGTGTAGTAACTAGGGCAGTTACTGAAAGAATAATTACTAGAAAAAGTTCAGAAAGAATAATTAGACACGCATTCGAGTATGCAAAAACTAACAATATAAGCAAAGTAACTGTTGTGCATAAAGCAAATGTATTAAGAGAAACATGTGGATTATTTAGAGTTGTTGCACAAGAGGTTGCACAAAATTATCAAGATATTGAAATGCAAGAGATGTTAGTTGATAACTGTGCAATGCAATTAATTCGTGCACCAGAACAATTCCAAGTAATTGTTACTACAAATTTATTTGGAGATATATTAAGTGATGAAGCTTCAATGTTAGTAGGAGGACTAGGAATGGCATGTTCAGGAAATATTGGAACAGATACAGCAATATTTGAACCAGTACATGGTAGTGCTCCTGATATTACAGGACAAGAAAAAGCAAACCCAATTGCAACTTTACTATCAGCAAAATTAATGTTAGATCATTTAGGATTAACAAATGAAGCAAACAAACTAGAAAATGCAATTAAAAAAGCAATGCAAAATAATATGCTTACACCAGACTTAGGTGGAAACTTAACAACAGCACAAGTTACAGATAACATAATTAGGATTTTAAAAGAATCATAAATAAAATAAATAATAAAATTAACAAAGACATAAGATTGGGAGGAAACAAAAATGAGTAATAAAATAAGAGTAGGATTTTTACATTCACTAATCAGAAAAGATGAAAAACTTTTGATAGATGAATTTAGAAGCAGAGAAGATGTTGAATTAATTATGATAGATGATCGAGAATTAGTTTTTGAGTTACATGAAAATAATTTTGATTATGACATTGTAATAGAAAGATGCATTAATCATTCACGAGCATTACATGCTTTAAAGATATATAATGACCACGGCGTTAAAACATTGAATAGTTATGAAGTTGGAGATGTTTGTGGTAGTAAATTTTTAACAACATCTGCATTAATCAGAGCAGGAGTACCAACACCAAAATGTTTTATTGCTTTTACACCAGAATCTGCATTAGAAGCAATTGAAAGATTAGGGTATCCTTGTGTTGTTAAGCCTGCAGTAGGTTCATGGGGAAGGTTAATTTCAAAAATTAATGATAGAGAAGCAGCAGAAGCAATCCTTGAGCACAAACAAGTTTTAGGTAGTTATCACCACTCAATATTTTACATTCAAGAGTACATTGACAAGAAGAAAGGAAGAGACATTAGAAGTTTTGTTGTTGGAAATAAATGTATTGCAGCAATTTATAGATCATCAAAACATTGGATAACTAATACTTCAAGAGGTGGGGAAGCAGAAAATTGTCCAGTAACTCCAGAGCTTGCAAAAATTTCAATTGATGCAGCAAGAGCTGTAAGTAATGGAAAAGATTGTATTGTAGCAATTGATTTATTTGAAACAGCAGAGGGATTATCAGTTAATGAAGTTAACTATACAATGGAATTCAAAAACAGCATTGAAACAACAGGAGTTAACATTCCAGAAAAAGTTGTTGATTATGTTTTAGCTGTTGCAAAATCAAATAATTCAGGTGAACAAAATGAATAAAATAAAAGTTAGCATAGTAGGGGCAAGTGGTTATGCAGGTGGAGATTTACTTAGATTATTGCTTCAACACCCAAATGTAGAATTACACCAAGTAACTTCAGAAAGGTTTGCAGGAAAACCAGTTACTATTGTACATCCTAATTTAAGAAAGCAAACAACTCTTAAATTTAGTAGTGTTAATGATCTTGAAAAAGTAGATTTATTGTTTACAGCATTACCACATGCAAAGTTAATGAACAATATTGAAAACTTCAGAGCTCTTGCAGATAGAATAATTGATCTTTCAGGAGATTTTAGATTAAAGACAGCAGAAGATTACAAAAGATGGTATGATTTAGAACATCCAAATCCTGAATTACTGAATGAATTTGTATATGGTATAGTGGAGTTGCACAGAGAAGAAATGAAAAGCGCTAAATTAATTAGTAGTGCCGGTTGTAATGCTACATCTACAATATTACCATTATGGCCTTTATTCAAAAATGATTTAGTTGATCTAAGCAAGCCAGTAATTGCAGAAGCTAAATGTGGAAGTTCAGAAGCAGGCAATAAAGCTAGTGATGCTTCTCACCACCCAGAAAGAAGTGGTTGTGTTCGTTCATATAAACCAACACGACATAGACATACTGCGGAGATGATACAAGAGCTTGGTAATCCAATTGAATTTTCTGCAACTACAATTGAAATGGTTCGTGGTATTTTAATGACTGCCCATGTTTTCCTAAAAGAAGGTGTAACAGAGTTAGATGTTTGGAAAACTTACAGGAAAGAATATGGAGAAGAACCATTCATTAGAATTGTAAAGGAAAGAAGCGGTATTTACAGATATCCAGAACCTAAAATACTTGCAGGAACAAACTTTTGTGATATTGGGTTTGAATTAGATCCAAACACAAGAAGATTAGTTGTAATTGGAGCAATTGATAATTTAATGAAAGGAGCAGCAGGTCAGGCTGTTCATGCAATGAATGTTGCAAATGGTTTTGAGGAAACAGCAGGACTAGGATTTACAGGATTACATCCAATATAAAAGGTTAAGGTAAAAATGTGTAGATTATTGTTAGTAAGAACAGAGAATGAATTTAAAATTAGCAAACATTTGTCTAGCTTTGCTGATATTTCAAAAAACAGTAAAGAATTTCAAGGCCACGGATGGGGTTGTAGTTATTTAAACAATGGGAAGTGGAATACATACAGAAACATTCAACCAATTTGGGAAGACAACCTTGAACAATTTAACACAACTAATCTTTTAATTGGTCATGCAAGAAGTGCTTTCAAAGATGAAGGCATTGTAATAGAGAATAATATGCCATTTGAAGACGACAAGTATATTTTCATATTTAATGGAGAATTGCATGGAGTTAAATTAAATGTAGAAGGAAGAATTGGAGCAGAGAAAATATTTAACTTTATTAGAAGAATGGAACAAGGTAGTGCTGCAAATATGTTAGAAGCATTACAAAAAAGTGTTGAAATAATTAAAAATAGATCAAGATATATTAAGTCAATGAATATAATTATTGTTGATAAAGAAACAAATAATATTTATCTCAGCACAATGTTTAATGAAGATGAAGATTATTTTACAATGCATTACAAAGAAAATGAAAATGGGATTATTATTTGTTCAGACTCATACCAAAACGAAGAAGGATGGACAAAGATAGAAAACAATACAATAAAACAATTTTGAAAAGGAGAAAAGAAAAATGTTAATAATAAAAATTGGAGGAGGAGCTGGAATAAACACACAAGGGGTTATTGCAGATCTTGTTGAATTAAAAAATAATGGAGAACAGTTTATCATAGTCCATGGAGCAAACGCTGCTCGTGACCAGTTAGCTACTGAGTTGGGAGTAGAAAAAAGAATAATTAAATCTGTCTCTGGTTATTCTAGTGTATTTTCAGACGAGAAACTAATAGATTTGCAAATGATGGCTTATGCTGGCTTAAGAAATAAAAGAATAGTAGAATTATGCCAACAAAATGGAATTAATGCAGTTGGTTTATCAGGAATAGATGGAAAAGCAATCCAAGGTAGAAGAAATCGAGGAATAAAAACAAAGCAAGGAGAAAAGTTAATGTTGCTCAGAGATTTTTCAGGAAAACCTAAGGAAATTAACAAAGAATTGTTAGATTTATTGTTAAATAATGGATATACTCCTGTTTTGTGCATTCCAATTATTGATGAAAACAATTTTGCAATTAACTCAGAGAATGATGATATCATTAATGTGTTAGAGGCAACATTTCACGCTGACAAAATCATACAATTAATTGAAGCACCTGGTTATTTAGAAAATAAAGATGATCCAAGTACACTTGTTAGTAAAATGTCAAGACAAGAATTAGCAGAAAGAGAAGAACAAGTAGAAGGTAGAATGAAAAGAAAGATGTTAGCATTAAGAAAATTGTTTGAAGACGGTGCTAGCATAGTAATAATAAGTGATGGAAGAACAGAACATCCAATTAAAGATGCTTTGAGTGGAAAAGGTACAATTATTTCATAGACACACAAAAAGAAAAAACTAAATAACAATAATGACGCGCTGATGAACCGAACAAAGTGAGGTGAATAGGATTTTTGCGCAGCAAAAGTCCGTGAGCGCCGTCAAGATTATTGTTATTGAATTCATCTTAAACAACATAAAAAAAGAAAAGAAGGTAACAAAATGACAAAATACAAAGAATTAGAAACAAAATATGAATTTGATGTTTATCCTAAGAGAGATTTAGTTATTGTTAAAGGTAAGAATGCTAAAATTTGGGATAATGAAGGAAGAGAATTTATTGATTGCGTTGGCGGTCATGGGTCTGCAAACATTGGCCATTGTAATGAAAAAGTTATTGCAGCAATTAATGAACAAGCCAGCAAGTTAATAACGTGCACAGGTGTTTTTTATAATGATACAAGAGCATTATTGCTTGAGAAATTAATAAATATAGCCCCTGCTAATTTAACAAAAGCATTTTTATGTAATTCAGGGACAGAAGCAGTTGAAGCTGCACTTAAGTTTACTAGATTCACTGCTAAAACTAAATTTGGAGAAGAGAAAACTGAATTTATTTGTGCAATGCGTAGTTTCCATGGCAGAAGTATGGGAGCATTAAGTGCCACATTTAATCCAAAGTATAGAAAAGATTTCCAACCTTTAGTTCCTGGCTTTAGTTTTGTTCCTTTCAATAACATTGAAAAGTTAAGACAGAGAGTAGAAGAAAGCAATGGAAAAACAGCAGGCATTATCCTAGAAGTTATTCAAGGTGAAGGCGGAGTTAATATTGGTACCGAGGAGTATTTTGCAGAAGTTAGAAAACTCTGCGATGAAAATAATATTTTGCTAATAATTGATGAAGTACAAACAGGTTTTTGTAGAACTGGTAAGATGTTTGCTTGTGAAAACTTTAATTTACAACCAGACATAATGTGTTTAGCAAAATCAATAGCCGGTGGTTTTCCAATGGGTGCTGTTTTATGTTCTGATAAAGTAGAAATTCCTTTAGGTAGACATGGAACAACTTTTGGTGGCAATCCTTTAGCTTGTGCTGCAGCAAATGCTGCAATTAAGTTTATGTTAGAAGAAGATCTAGCAAAACAAGCAGAGGAAAAAGGTAATTACTTTGTTGAAAATTTCAATAAACAAATAGAAGAAGCCGGCATAACTAAAATCAGAGAGATAAGACAGCTTGGCTTAATGATAGGTATAGAATTAAAAGAAAAATCTCAACCACACATCTTAAACTTAATGGATGATGGAATAGTTTGCATGCCGGCAGGCCCAACAGTCTTAAGATTACTACCACCTTTAACTATTAGTAATGAAGAATTGGATATTGTTATTGAGAAAATTGTTAAAGTTTTAAGTTATAATTAGTTATAAAATTAAAAAAAGAAAAAAGAGGTGATAATGGTTAAAAGTTACATACAGTTGTCCCATATAACTTTGATTCTCTAGTAGTTGATGTTAAAGCTACAACAGCATCAATTGGATCCCTTGCAGTTCTAAACATAGCATCAACTTCTGTATCTGAACGTGCACCACCATTATTAAGATGCCTTGCAGTATATTTTAAATGATCAGCATGTAATCCATCACCAGAACCAAGTTTCATGTACAATCCAGTACCTGGAACTAGATCTCCTTCAAGAGCTTTTCTTACTGTTTCAGGTAAACCGCCATTTGCAACATCTAATGCAACTTCGCCTTCAAGTGAAATTGTTTTATATGCATAAGTAGTTCCTTCATCAGTTTGGACCCTTACTAAACAACCATAAGTTCCTACTTCTGGTAAAGGACCAATATATCCAACATCATCGCCCTCATGTAAAGCAGCACCACCTTCTGAAGTTCCTCTTGGAATTTTATGAACATCCATTTTTCTATCCTCCGTTCTTCTTCATTAACTATGATCTCTTTAATATAGCCTCTTCTATCTAGGATACATATACTATAGACACAGTTATTATATAACCCTAATGTAAATTATTTTACATTTTTAAAAGAAAATGTTAGATTTATACACACAAACGCACAACCAAACAACAGCCAACCCACTTCCCACTTATTACTTCAAACTTCTTACTTTACTTAACCATCCAAGCCACTTCTTCCTTATCTAAATCAAAGAATTCTGCTAAATTAGTTTTCATTCCCTTATCCTTTTGCATCATTACTTGCATATAAGGTAATGTATTCTTAATAGCATCCTTAACAGATGAATGTGTTTTCTCTGCTATTTTAGCTGCAATTGCTTTCCTTTTCTGATATTTCATGTTAGCTTGCCAAATCTTTAATAATCTCATAGTTGGGGCATACTTAACAAATTCTTTATATTTTCCATCTTTAGCAGTTGCAACACCTGCAGTTAACAAACAATTAACATAAACTAAAAATCTCCAGTGTTGCCATCTTCTAATCCTACCCCTATAAACATCTGCTTTACTTAATGCATCATATGCCCTTACTAAATCTTCTGGCCTAGTATATTCTTTAGGCAAATTTGCATCTAGCCATAAAAAACGTTGATCAAAATCTTCATCAACATTATCAAACGCAGCTGAAGCAACCTTTGCATCTTTAATTTTAAACACACGAACAAGTGCATCAATGATTGTTTCTGTTTTATCTCTCTCACTTAGTTCTCGAACATCTTCTTTTTTTAGTTCACCATCACTAACAAGACTTTGTAAATCATTAATTGCAGCTCTTAAATCACCTGCTGCCCTTCTAGACAAGGATTTTAAATCAATTTCCTCAAACTTAACTTTTTCTTTTTCACAAATTTCTTTTAATTTCTCAAAAATATTCAAATAAGTTAATTCATTTAGCCCAACTAGTTCACATTTGCTTCTTAGCCCACTTAATTTTTGTTCATAAGGGTTTGTAGCAGTGCAAATAATTGGAAAACTGGTATTTTGAATAATCTTAGCAATTGCTTGTATCCCCCCTCTATCTTTTGTTCCACTAAGCCCGTCAACTTCATCTACTAAAATTAATTTCTCTTTCATAAACAAACTTTGTTGTTTTGAAGATTGACCAATTGTTTTATCAATAAGGTCTTTATTTCTAAAATCACTTGCATTAACCTCTAGAATCTCTAAGTTCATCTCATTAGAGATTGCATAAACAGAAGATGTTTTACCAGAACCACTTGGCCCATAGATTAACAATGCTTTTTTCTTTAATTGCTTAAAATTCTTAATGAAATTCTTCATATGCGTTATAGAACTAGATTGACCAATTATATCCTTAGTTGTTTTAGGTAAATATTTCCTAATCCAAGGCACCATTACATTATTTCTCATAGAAATATGGAATATCGCATTGTTTATTAAGTTTGTTGATGTTGATTATATCTTTTCAGCAACCTTATCAAGAAGCCATGATAACAAGTATTTTTTATGCTCTGGATCAGAAAACAAATGATCAGCACCTTTAACAATATTTAATTCTTTCTCTGAATGTAAATGTTCAATTAATTCCTCACTCTGTTCAATTGGAACAATTTTATCGCCTGTGCCATGAATAACATAAACACCACATTTTATCTTTTCAGCCATTTTATACACATCAAAACTTGCCCCAGTTTCATAAAAGCTATAATTCAATCTTAAAGTAGGTTTATTAAAACTTGAATGCATAATAAAGCCATCATTTTTCCACTTTTGAACATCAAATTTACTATTCCAAAAATCCTTAAAATTACTTACTGGCGCTTTCAAGATAATAAATTTAAGTTTATCATAAAAAGAAGAAGCAAATAATAATGAAATCATACCACCAAAGCTACTACCAAAGACTGCTATCCTAGACTTATCAACAAAATCAAATTTATCATTAGACATTAGAAACTCAAAAACATCCTTAAGATTCTGCAAAGCAATCTCAGGTGTTAGATCTTCAAATTTACCTTGGCTAGCACCATGACCAAAAAAATCAAACCTTAATGAAGCAATACCTTTCTCAGCAATACCTGCTGCAATATTAACATAACTTGGCCTCATTATTTGGGCCCTAAATCCGTGGCAAATTATAACTAAGGGGATTTTTTCAGTTTTATTAGCTTTTTCAGGGATATTTAGAATAGCATTTAATTTATAGCCAGCGCTGTTAATTTCTATTTTTTCTTCCATAAACATCAAAAAATAAACAAGATTTATAAATATTTAGAAGATATCTGATACAATCATGACTAAAGACAACAAAAACCAAGAAAAAGCTGCACAAGAACAACCTAAAAATTATAATTTCAAAGTAGATGAACCTAGATTACAAAAACAGTGGTTAGATAAAGGAACATACAAGTTTGATCCTGATGATACAGATAGGGAAATCTATTCAATAGACACACCACCACCAACAGTTTCTGGTAAAATGCATATTGGTCATGCTTTTAGTTATGCTCAAGAAGATTTTGTTGCCAGATTCCAAAGAATGCTTGGGAAAAACGTATTTTATCCATTTGGAACAGATGATAATGGTTTACCAACAGACAGATTAGTAGAAAGACTAAATAATGTTAGATCTGCAAGGATGGATAGAACAGAATACATTAAACTTTGTATGGAAACAATTGAAAGAATTAAGCCTGAATTTATTGAAGATTGGAAAATTTTAGGAATGAGTTGTGATTGGGATATTTATTATTCAACTATTAATGACCATTCTAGAAAAATTTCACAACAAAGTTTTATTGATCTTTACAATGATGGAAAAGAATATCAAAAAGAAGCACCAACAATGTGGTGTCCTAGATGTCAAACAGCAATTGCTCAAGTAGAATTAGTTGATAAAGACATTAACAGCAAATTTGTAGATATTATATTCAAAGTAGAAGAAAAAGAAGATGAAAAGGTCGTAGGAGAAGAAGATTTAGTAATTGCTACAACAAGACCTGAAATGTTAAGTGCGTGTGTTGCAGTTTTTGCACACCCAGATGATGAACGTTATAAAAAATTCTTTGGTAAAAAAGCACGTGTCCCGTTATACAATCATTTAGTCCCTATAAAACCTGATCCAAGAGCAGATCCTGAAAAAGGAACAGGAATTGTTATGTGTTGTACATTTGGAGATCAAACAGATATTGAATGGTATAAAGCACATAATCTGCCATTAAAAATTTGCATTACTAAAGACGGGCATATGAGTGAGATTGCTGAAAGGTATAAGGGATTGAAAATAAAAGAAGCAAGAGCACAAGTTATTGAAGATCTTAAAGAAGCAGAATTATTAATTAAAGAAAAACCAATTTCTCACCCAGTAAATGTTCATGAAAGATGTGGCACAGAAATTGAAATTCTAAACTCCAAGCAATGGTTTATTAAATATTTAGAAATAAAAGATGAATTTATAGCAAGGGGAAAAGAAATGAATTGGTTCCCACCATTTATGGTTCATAGATTTAATAATTGGATTGAAGGATTACAATGGGATTGGTGTATTTCTAGACAAAGACATTTTGGAGTTCCATTTCCAGTTTGGTATTGTGAAAAATGTGAAGCAGTTAAATTAGCAGAGCCTGATCAATTACCAGTTGATCCATTAACAGACAAACCAAAAGGAAAATGTTCAAATGAAAACTGTGGTCATGACAAATTTAGACCAGAAAAAGATGTTTTAGATACATGGGCAACTTCTTCATTAACACCAATGTTAGCAATTGAATTAATGAAAGGAAAACCATGTTATGATAAATTATATCCAATGAGTTTAAGGCCACAAGCACATGATATAATTACATTTTGGTTATTTAACACAGTTGTTAAATCACATTTACATAAAAATACAGTCCCATGGAAAAACATTATGATTTCAGGCTGGGCATTAGATCCAAAAGGTAAAAAGATGAGTAAAAGCATTGGTAATGTTGTTGAACCACGCCCAGTGCTAGAACAATATGGTGCAGATTGTTTAAGATTTTGGGCAGCTGGCTCTAAGTTAGGAGAAGACCTTCCATATCAAGAAAAAGATTTAGTAACTGGTAAAAAAATGGTTAACAAACTATGGAATGCTTCTAAGTTTGCACTCATGCATTTGCAAGACTATAAACTAGGCCATATAGAAATTGAAAACTTAGAGTATATGGATCAATGGTTATTATGTAAATTACATAAACTAATAAAATCAAGTACTGAAACATTTGAAAAATATGAATATTCAAAAGCAAAGCAAGAGACTGAAAAATTCTTTTGGCAAAAGTTATGTGATAATTATTTAGAGATTGTTAAAGACAGATTATATAATCCTGAACAAAGAGGAGAAGATAAGAGAAAATCAGCACAATTTACATTGTACCATACATTTTTAGATGTAAACAAACTATTTGCACCAATCATGCCACATATTACTGATGCTGTTTTTGAATTATATTGGAAAGACCATGAAAATGCAAGATTAAGTAAAAGTAATGACAAACATAAAGAGATTGAATCTATTCATAATTCATTATGGCCAAAATACAATGAAAAACTTGTTAATGATTTAGTTGAAGAAACAGGGGATAAAGTAGTAGAAATTGTAGGTGCTGTTAGAAAACATAAATCAGAAAAAGGTTTAAGTTTAAAGGCAGAGATTAATGTATTAACAATTGAATGTGATGAAAAAACCAGAAAAGAACTAGAGTTTACAATGGGAGATCTTTTAGCAGTATGTAAAGCAGATAAGATTGACTTTGATGGCAAAGGAGATATAGAAGTTTCTGAAGAAATTAAATTAAAGATTGATATGAAACCTGTTGAGAAAAAAGAATAAATATAAACCCCATTATTTCTTTGATTTGGAATATAATACTAGTGATATTACAAAAATAATCAACCATAAAATAAATGGTAAAGTCATTTCTGAAAGAACTGACCCATACTCAGGATTACATCCACCAACAGGTTTAATTTCATCAGTTACAGGATCAATCTCTGCGCTATCATAACATACGCTTGGTGCATCACTGAATTTGTAAACTGCAAAAGCTACAAACAATAATAACAACATTATTATCACAATACCTAGTATCTTAGATTTATTCATATAATATAATAAGTAGCTAAAATATATAAATTTATCGATAGGTTCAAGTCAATTAGAATCTAACAAACTAAATTACATCCAAAACTATTTCTTAAACTTTATAAATGCAAATTGATTTCTTTATGAATAGGGGGATTTATATGAAACTTAAAGTAGATAGATTAAGAGAAGCAGTCCAAATATTTGATTCTATTCCAAGTTTTGCAACATATGATAATATGATGAGAGAACCCACAAATAATTTCTATGTTCATAGTGGTGACAAAAATAAAATCTTTTTCATTGATGTTCTATCTTATCTTGAATTATTAACTGAAATAGGTTCTGATGAATCTGCATTAGAATTCTATAAAAAGATAAAAAATAGAGAAATAAATGCATCAGCAAATGACAATCAACAATATGTGTTTGGAGATGAAAGTATAACTTTCAAACATGTGGAAAGAGGATGGGGAGATGAACCTGAATGGGTTATCAGTGAAGAGAAAAAAATACCAGAAATAATATTAATTAGAGAATATACTCCACAACATTTTTATGAAAATGATTTAGTATGGATTACAGAAGCACACTTTAACCTTAATTGGGCAAGAAGATTAAATAAATTAGGATTAGAAGAAGAAGCACAAAAAACCCTAAAAGCAATAAAATCAAGCAAGCTAATGAGAGAAGATGGTTTTTTAAACTGTAGTTATAGATTTAAAAGAAGCCATGGTATACAATCATTCTACGAAGTTTATTCTAGAGCAAATGTAGATTATACAAACACAATGATAGAGCTAGGTCATTTAGAAGAAGCTAGAGATATGATAAAACGCATAATGCAAAGTAACTTATATCAAGAAAATGGATTATTAAAGAATTCTGCAGTATTAGATGAAAAAGGTAGAGAAGAAAAACCATTATCTTCTACAAATTTTTATTGGGCAGCAACCCTCTACAAAGCAGGATTTAAAACAGAAGCAATAGAAGTTATCAGTGAAACAAAAAAAAGATCAGTAGCAATAACTGAAAAATTAGACAAATTAGAATCTATGACCTTGATTAGATGTTTAATTACAATTGGTTTAGAAGAAAAAGCAGAAGAATTAATTGAATCAATAAGGAAAAAAGAATTGCTTTATGAAAAACAAACTGATTACACCAAACCATTAAACCTAAAAAGCAATGACATAGAATTATATTCAAATTGGACAATGGCATTATTAGGAATTGGAATATAAAAGAATCACATCTCTAATTCTTTCTTAAACCTTTTAACTGCCTTTACTAAATGTTCTGGTTGTGTTCTTAATATATCACAGGTTTTAGAAATAATTTCATCACAATTGCCTTTAAATTCATCTTTACTTACTAACTCTTTATTTGCTTCTTTCTTTTTCTTAACAACTTTTTTCCATAATCTAAATAATTCATCAGCTCTTGCAGGAATTAAGTTACTCTTACCAACACATTCTAGTTCTTTACACAATCCTTCAAGAATTCCTTGCATGCCCGCTTGTTCTTTCTTTGCTGCTTTCCCTGCTGTAAATACAACTCTAATAATTCCATCTTGGATCTTTGAAGCTTTTAGTATTTTAATTTCATCAACTTCTTTAGTAGAATTAAGATGGGTTCCACCGCATGCTTCTACCTCTACTTCAGGAATTTCAACTATTCTTAATTTATCACCTGGAACAGCTCCGCCTTGATAAATAGTCATACCAAACTTTTTTTCTGCCCCATCTCTACTATAAAATTTCTTTCTAACAGGAATATCTTTATCAATAATTTTATTTGCTTCTATTTCAATCTTCTTTACTTCTTCATCAGTTAAACTATTATAATGAGTAAGATCAATATGTGCTTTTTCCATTGTTTTTTTAGCTCCTGCTTGATTAATATGCCTTCCAAGAACACGTCTTGCAGCAGCATTAATAATGTGTGTTGCAGTATGATGCTGAGATAATTGTTTTCTTCTATCTTTATCAATAATTCCCTCGACATCATTCCCAACTTTAAAGCCCGAAACATCTTTTAATTTATGCAAAACAACATTTCCTTGTTTGAAAACAGTCTCTACTTCTTTCCCATTTAAGGTTCCAAGATCGTGAATTTGCCCACCTGAAGTTGGATAAAAGCTGGTTTTATTTAAGACAACATTATTATCAATTATTTTAACAATTTTCCCTGCAAATTTCAACTTCTTCCAATCATCAAAATACAATCCTTCTGTTTCCTTTACATCATCTAAATCTAATTTGCCTTTTTTAACAGTTGCATGTTTTTGTTCTTTCTTTTCATGTAATTCAGCAACTTGTGCATAGAAGTTATCAGGAATAATTACTTTCATTTTCTGTTTTACTGCTGCTTCTCTAATTATTTCAGGAGAGATTCCTTGAGAATCATAAAGATTCATTAATTTCGCATTATCAATCTTTTCCTTACTTTTAATCAACCTTTCAACAATTTGAGAAGATTTTTGTTTAGTATTTTCATATTTATTTTTCTCTACTTTTAATATTTCAGCAACTTCATTAAGATTTTCTTTTAGCTCTGGAAATAATTTCTTCAAATAATCAGCATGCCATTCTGCTACTTTAATATAATCAATATCCCAGCCATACTGATCAATAAAACTTAAAGCTCGTCTTAATATTACACGCAGATTATAACCACCACCAACATTACTTGGCAAAGCACCATCATTTAATGCAACAAGCAAACTTCTAGTATGATCACCAATAGAATAAATGCCAGATAATGGTTGAATAAATTCTTTTAGTTCTTTTACATTAACCCCTACTTTTTTAGCTACCATCTGCCATGCTTTATCAATATTATCAACTTCATCTACGTTAAGGTAAGACGCATAAGGTAAAAATTTCTTCATAAGTTGTTGATCAACTTTTAATCCAGTTGAACTATATAATTTTTTACAAACAGTTGGAAAAACAGCTTCATAACTAGTAGCAGATGCTTTAGCAAACCATGCATTTCTTTCATGGCCCATCCCCATATCCAATACTTTAAGATTAAGTTCTTTTTGTTTTCCACCCGGAAGTACTTCATATTGCATATAAACTTGATTACCTAATTCTAATCCACGGCAAAAAAATTCCATACACGGCCCAAAATTTCCACCGCCTGCCCATGCATCTTCATGGTAAGTAATCTCATGATTTGGTAAGCCCAAACCTTTAGTAAGCCAAGAATGAATGTCTTTGAAATATTGAGTTTGGTTAAATTCTTTTGGAGGTAAAAATGCATGCTGTCCAATCATTACAAACCCTGTAAAATGCGCCCCTGTAATTCCAACATTATCAATATCATTAAATCTTAAACAAAATTGAGGCACAACTAATGGGTTAGCTGGTGGTTTAACCTCTCCAGAAACAACATAAGGTTGAAAATCATATATGGAAGCCTGAACAAAATCAGTATCATCTCTCCATCTTGCTACAACTGGATATCTTTGAATTGGTGTATATCCTAATTTCTTAAAATGCTTAGCAAATTTCTGCCATACACCAACATAATCTAATTCTTCTTTAACTAAGCCCTTACCTATAAATCTAAATCCGCCAGAACAAGCAGGATCATCACAAATCTTTTGATCTGAATTAGTTGTCCAAAAGAATGTACCACATTTACACTGCTTTCTCACAAAACCTTCTTGTTTTAATACAGACGTAGCATAATATTTATCAGGATCTTTACTAGCGATTGCCTTAAACTTCCTCTTTAAGTCTTTGTCTCCCATTATCTATGTGAAAAGAGGGTTTTTATATATAAATCTTGTGTGAAATAGAAAGAAAAAGAAAAAATTAATCACATAAATTTTATAAACAAATCCACCTTCCCTTTTAATCTGGTGAAGTAATGGATTTATTAAAGATAGTAGAAAGAGACCCAGGGCCTAATTTTGCATTATACAAAATAGAGAATTCTAGCAAGGATTTTGAATTAGATGAAAGAATACAAAGATTTATTGCTTCTACCCCTGAAACAAGAAGAGTTTGTACACAATCTGATCTAATTGATTATGTTCATAAAGATTTCTTTAGTGATGTATTAAAAGCAGGCATAGAAAGAATTATGTTATCTGATACAATGGCCTCAATGTTAAAAGAAACATGGGGAGATAGAAGAAAAGCAGATGAAAATGGAAAACAAGAATGTGGTGAAAGAAATTACATTGACCAATATGTAATTCTTAGGGGCGCACTTAATTTTGACATTTCTAAAGTTATATATAAATTAGGTTATAGAGCAAAACAACAAATGCGATTAGCACAAAGAGAAAACCCAGATGGAGATGGAAAAAGCTGGGTTGTATATAGCTCTGGAGAAAAAAAGATTTTTGAAAAAGAGGAACCACAACATGTAAGAAAAATACATATGGTTTTAGGAGATATAAGTGCAAGTGGTGCTTCCATAAGAGATGGTTTAGAAAAATTTGTTGAAAGAATGGAAGAAAAACATGCCGAGTTCAGAGAGGAGCCTTATTATTCAGATGCAAGATATACAATTGGCTCAATCACATTAACAACAATTGGCTGTATAAATACAGAAAAAGAAGTTCAAAGATTTGTAGCAGAAAATCAACAATACTTCACAGATGATTTTGTATTTAATCTCATTTATTTAGAAGGAAGATTTGGGCTAGCAAAACAAGATGAAACTAATGTTCCTAATCAAAAACCAGGCACTGACTTTTTGCCAGGGATCGGAGAAGGTGTTTTAATTTCTCCTGAATTTGAACAAGAATGGGTAAGTAAAGCTGTTTACCTTTTAGAAAAATGTATTATTTATGATGGTGGTGGAAAAAGATGTGATCCACAGGTTGCATTAGAAAATGTTTTAGACCATTTTGAGACATTAAAAATCTTCAGCTCATACTCTAAAGAAACATTATATGAAGCATTATTAGAAAGATGCCCATATTTAGATATAAACGATGTTGGAGAATGGCGAGCACATCATTTTGGTTGGCAAGACAGAGCTTCAATACCAAGCTCATTTATTCAAGAAATTATTGACAAAAAGAATGTAATGCTTGACAGACATCCTGATACACACCAAGAACTAAGGAAAATTTACACTCAAAGAATAGAATATCTACAAAGTTTAAAGTAATGAATTTAGCTAATTAGATCTAATTCTTCATAATATTTATATACGATATAATAATTGGCATTAATATGAGTAATAATTAATAAAAATAATCAATAAAAGGTGATAATATGGTAAAAGTTGCAATTAATGGTTTTGGAAGAATTGGGAGAATGGTCTTTAAGGCTGGCCACAAAGACAAAAATATTGAGTTTGTTGCTATAAATGATCTAACAGACACAAAAACACTAGCACATTTGCTAAAATATGATTCTGTTCATGGAAGATTTCCAGGAAAAATTGAATACACTGATGATTCTTTAGTTATTGATGGAAAAACAATAAAAGTTTTCTCTGAGAAAGATCCTGCAAAATTACCGTGGAAAGATTTAAGAATAGACATTGCATTAGAATGCACAGGATTCTTTAGAAAATATGAAGATGCACATAAACACATAAATGCTGGAGCAAGAAAAGTATTATTAAGTGCACCAGGAAAAGGTGATAAAATCCCCGCAATTGTTAGAGGAGTTAATTGTGATGGCATTGGTAAAAGTGAACATCTTATCATTTCAAATGCTTCTTGTACAACAAATTGTTTAGCACCTGTTGCAAAAGTATTACATGAAAAGTTTGGATTAAAACGAGGAGTTATGACAACTGTTCATGGATACACAGGAGATCAAAGATTATTAGATGCGCCACATAAAGATCTTAGAAGGGCAAGAGCTGCTGCTTATAATATAATTCCAACAACTACTGGAGCTGCAAAAACAGTTGGTAAAGTAATTCCTGAACTAGTTGGAAAATTAGATGGTATTGCTATAAGAGTTCCTGTTCCAGATGGAAGTTGTGTTGATTTAGTTGCTGAGTTAGATAAAGATGTAACAGCTGAAGAAATAAACAAGGCAATGAAAGAAGCATCTGAAACATACTTAAAAGGAATTTTAGAATACACAGAAGATCCAATTGTTTCACAAGACATTATTGGAAATCCATATTCAAGTATTTTTGATGCGCAAATGACATCTGTAATGGATGGCAATTTTGTCAAAATCCTTTCATGGTATGATAATGAATGGGGATACAGTGCAAGAATGGTTGAACTATTGAAATTATTTGCGTGAATTTGTTAATTATTACTAGTAATAGACATACAAAATAACAACAATAACGGCACAGACGGAAATTTGCTACGCAAATATCCTACTCGCCTAACGGCTCGCCTGGCCATGATGTTATTTTGTTCAACACTATAAATTAATAATGGAATTAAAAAAGGTGAAGATATGTTAAAAACAGTAGAAGACATTGACTTCAAAGATAAGAAAGTTTTCATCAGAGTTGACTATAATGTTCCAATAGACGAGAAAACAGGAGAGATAACTAACGATTTTAGAATAAAGTTAACAGTACCAACAATAAATTTCATTCTTAAGCAAATGCCAAAACAAGTAATTTTTGCATGTCATGCTGGAAGACCAAAAAATAATGAACCTTACTTAAAAACAGACAAAATTTCTGAATTATTAGGTAAATTAATAGACATGCCAATTAAAAAAATTGATGATTGGAATACAAGCAATCATGATGCAAATAATCCAGATAATTGTTTAATCATGTTAGAAAATTTACGGTTTAATCCTAATGAAAAATCTGAATTGCAAGAAGAAAGAGATGAATTTGGTAAGTTATTAGCAAAAGACATGGATGTATTTGTTGAAGATGCATTTAGTAATTGTCATCGTGACCATGCTTCAATGACTTCTGTTCCAAAATTTGTAGAAGAAAAATGTGTTGGATTACTCATTAAAAAAGAACTTGATATGATTAAACGTACAATTGAAAATCCAAAAACACCATTTGTTTCAATTATTGGCGGGATAAAAGCAGATAAACTTAGTGCAATACAAAATTTATTCAAAACAGCTGATAAAATTCTTCTTGGTGGTTCATTAGGATTTTTATTTTGTAAAGTTGCAGGAAATAACATTGGAAAAACAAAAATAGATAAAGAAGGATTTACAGAAGATAATGAATTTCTAATAAAAGAATTCCTTAATAATCCAAAAATAACCTTACCAATTGATGCAGTTGTTGCAGAAACACCAGAATCAACACCAGAGGTAGTAGATATTAATCAGATTCAAGATAATCAAATGGCGCTTGACATTGGCCCAAAAACAATAGAAAGATATAGAATTATAATTCAACAAGCTGAAACAATTTCTTGGAATGGACCAATGGGCATGTATGAAAAACCAGAATTTGCAGATGGTACAAAACTAATTGCAGATGCAATGGCTGAAACAAATGCAACAACAATTGTTGGTGGTGGAGACAGCGCAGCTGCATTAGAGAAATTTGGTTTTGATAAACACATGACCCATGTCAGCACAGGTGGTGGAGCTTCTTTAAAACTATTTGAAGGGAAAGAGTTAATTGCGTTGAAAGTATTGGAAGAGTAAAATTTTAAAACATCTAAACAAACATACAAAAAACCCTTTTTCGTCACCAGTCAACAATTAATTTCCAAATTTCTCGTCTACATTACAATAAAGTTTATATATTAATAGATATAATAAGCAGATATTATAGTTATAGTAACAGAAAATAAAAGGATTATAAAGGTTCTAATGGTATGAAAGGTTAAAAAGGTTTATTAAAACCTTCCAAACCCTTCAAACCCTCCAAACCTTTCAAACTTTTAATAGTGAGGTGTAATTATGGATGTTAACAAACTTGATAAAAGAGTAACTAGGGCTTTTTCTAATGTAAAAAAAGATATGAAACTACTTAAAGAAAATTCAGATGAGAAATTCATAAGCAAAGAAGACTATGTAAAGCTTTTTGCAGAAGTAACTCAGCTTAGAAAGGAGCATAATAATCTGATAAAAGATTTAAAAGATGATCTTAAGAATACTACAAACAAAATAAATAAAAGAATAGATTCAGAAGTAAAGTCTAGCAACAAATTAAATAAAAAATTAATGAAACATGTAGAGAAAGAGAAATATAAAAGATCTGAACTAAAAAAAGCATTAGGATTAAAGAATGACGTTACTGCATTCCGTAATGAAATTTCTGATTTAAAAAATAAATTCATAAAAAAGTTAGAATTTAATAAATTTACATTAAAAATAGATAGAAGTTTAAAAGAAATAGATAAACGTTTAGACCATTTATTTAATTTTGGAGTAGAAGTCGAAGATGTTGAGAGAAATTTTATTCCAAGAAAAGAAGTAAATAAAGAAATACACAAACAAAAACAAGAAATGAACAAAAAGATCAGCGGGGTTTGGTCAGAAACAAATGGACTTAATGACAAGATATCAAAACAATCCAAGTCTATTAAATCACTTGAAAAAACTGAGAAAACAAGAAAAAATATTGAAAAAACAACTAATAAAAAAATAGATGAACAAAGACAAGAATTAACAAAAAAAATTAATAATGTGTGGTCAGAAACAAATGAACTCAACAGTACAATATTAAAACTTTCTAATTCAATTAAACCACTTGTAAACATAGAAGAAATGAAAAAAGCTCTTGAAAAGGTAACTGATAAGAAAAGCTTTGAAAATGAACTTAAAAAAACAGAAAACAGATTCAAAGACATACAATTTTCTGTTGAAAATCTTCAATTTAAGATTAAAAAAGCCGAAGGGAAAAAAGATTTAACAAAGAAAGAAATTAATAAGCTTGACAACGAATTTGGGAAAGTAAAAGAAGACCTTGATAAAATTAAAAATAATATTGTCTTAAAAAAAGAAGTCGAAAAGTTATTAGAAGCAAATACTTCAAAATACCAAAATTTAAAGAAAGAAATAGATGAATTAGAAGAAAGAACAAGTTATCTTTTAAAAGAAACTAAAAAACTCAGTAAATTAGATGAATTTGTAGGTAAAAAAGACTTAGACAAATTAAAAGAAAAGTTAGAATTAACTACAGACGCTTTATCACATATTTCCTTGAAAGAAAAAGATCTTGCAAATATAACAACACAAATCTCAAAGATAAGTAAAGAAGTAAAAGATAAGTCAAGCAAAGATGAAATAAACAAGGAAATAATAAACCTAAGTTCCAAAATTAACAATTTAAAAAAGGATATTGATGAGGTTGAAAAGTTTTCTAAAAAAGTCAAAACAACAACAGAACCTAAAAAAACAGTAAAAAGAGTTGTTGAAAAAACTAAAAAAGTAATTGTAAAAGCAGTTAAGATAAAACCAAAGAAAAAAGTAATTAAAAATATCAATAATAAACCAATTAAAAAAACAAAAAAAAACAAAAAAGGCAAAGGAAATAAAAAATAATCATAATAAAATTAAAACATTTCTTTATTTACACCAATTAGATAACCAATGATATTAGATAATAGATGTAATAATATCCCCATAACCAGTAAGATTACAATAACTTGCCAAGACGGAACATAAACAAATAATAAAAACAACCACGCCCCAACTAAAAAGTCAATTTGGTCAAAAGGAATAAATGGTTTTCCTGGTTTAACATTAAATTGCCTTTTGAAAAAGCTTTCTACAACATCTCCAAATAATGCTCCAAACCCTAATAAGAATCCAAGCAAAAGCACACAAGTTTGAGAATAATCAATTAAACTAAGCCATTGGAATGCTTCAAGGGTATAAAGTAATCTTTGTATACCTGCCACGAGAATACCCACAATAACACCACAAACTATACCTCTAATCGTTTTATTATTTCCTAATAATCGTTTCCCCCTAAACTTTAGCCCCATATCAATTGGTTTTGCCATAAATTTAAAATAATTTCTAACTAAAGGGGGCGTTAAATTTGCTAATAAAGCAGGTAAAAACAACCATAATGTTTGTAGCATAAGTTTCAAAATCATTTTTACACCTCTAAATAATGAAGATTATTAATGAAATTATTAAGCCAAGAATAACGCCTGCAAAAACTTCAATTGGCGTATGACCAATACTTTCCTGCATTTGCTTTTTCCCAGACTTATTTTCATATTTTTTTCTTAGCTTAGAGTCTTGCAACATAATGTTCAATAACTTTGCATGTTCTCCAGCATGTTTTCTAACACCAAATGCGTCTCTTGCAACAATTATGGAAAAAACTGCAATCGCAACCCATAGAATAGAAAAACCAAAATTAAATAACACTGAAAATGTTAATGTGCTTACCAATGATGTGTGTGTACTTGGCATCCCACCGCCCTTAACTAAACAAGAGGGGGAAAAACACTTTTGTTTATAGGCAAAAGTAATTAATTTAATAATTTCCGCTGCAATAAAAACAAAGATAAGACTTAAAACTACTTTATTTGTGAACATTGTATATATCAATTCTTGAATCATATTAACACCACCTATTAATTATATTTTCTTAATTGAAATTGATGAAATCATTAATATTGCCATGATTAAATAAACATAAGGCATAATTAACAATGGCCAAGTTTGAAAATTTGCTACAAATATCAACAAAGCAATAATAACACCGCCAACAGTAATTGGAAGTCCTTCAAAAAGAGTTTGTGATTTTGTAATGTTAAACCTCGCTAATCTTAAAACACCGCAACAAACATAAAGCAATAACACAATTATCCAATACCATGATCTAAACCCCATCATATAACCAATAATTGCTGGGGCAACACCAAAACTAATAACATCTGCCAGACTATCTAATTGTTTTCCAAAATCCTTTTGTTTTTCTGAAGTTTTATGGAAAAACATTCTCGCAACTCTGCCATCCAAAGCATCAAACATAACAGCCCCTATAAGAAATATTGCTGCTAAATTAAAATTTCCAGAAATAGCAAACATAATTGCTAAAACACCAGAAACAACATTCAATAAAGTAACAAAATCGGCAAGTTTCAGTAATTTATGTATATTAAAATATTTCATCTTTTCACCTCTATGAAAGTTTACCTATGAGAGTTTCCCTATTTTTGTTTTACCAACATGAACTTTCTCATTTTCCTTAACCATAAGATTAATATGATCAGGTATAACTAATACAACCATGCTACCAAATTTAATAACACCTAATAAATCAGTAGTCTTGAGTTTTTGATTATTTTTAACATAACAATGAATTCGCCTTGCAGCCATTCCTGCAATTTGGATAATTTTAACATTAAAATTCTTATTTTCTGATCTTGCCCCAATTAAGATTTCATTTCTCTCATTATCAATAAATCTTAACCCATCTGGATTAAGAAATATATTTCTTAATTTTCCTTTAAAGTAATTAACTTTTTTTACATTCCCTGGAATAGGAGAACGTTGAAAATGCACATTAAAGATATTCATTGCAATACAAATTAAATAACCTTTCTTAGAAACATCTTTAGTGAGGGTCATTATTTTTCCAAATCTTCCTTTTTTAATTTTAGCTGTGTTCTGATTATATTTAATGATATGTATGATTTTTCCAGACGCAGGACTTATGACATATCCCTTTTTAGTAGGTTTAACCTTAGGATTTCTTAGAAACCAAATATGGTAGAAAAAAATAATTAAAACAAGAACAACCATAAAAAACCAAAAACTTTGCCACAACAGATTCATTTAATTACCCCACAACAGTTAGTAAGTTGTAATCTTGATAAATTATAATAAAATACATATATGAAAAGCATAATGTAAAAGACAAGGAATTAAAAAAATTAAAAAGCAATGCATTAGCATTAAGCTTTTTTCTTCATGTCTTGTGTTATCCTACTAAGCTCATTAACATTTTCTGTCATAACAGGCAATACTTTTTGAAACACTTTATCCATTGCCTTAATTTCTGAACTGATATTTGTTAATGTACTGTCATAGTCTCCTATTTTCCCTAAGACACCTTTGTGTAAAGTATCAAAATTATGCTTTAAATCCTCAAACTTTTGTTCCATTTGAGTAATTTTTGCATCTGTCCGTTCTTTCCACTCAGCAATTTTATTAATGCTCTTGACAATCTCATTCCACTTTTCATCAATAATAGCTTCTGCTAGTTCTTCAATTCTTTCTAGTGCTGGACCCTCTTCTCTAGCTTCCTGTCCCATTGCTGGTGCAGGCGAACCAAATCCTGGCGGTAAAGGCTGTCCTGGTGGACTCATTGGTCCTGGGCCTTGCGCAGGAGAAGCTCCTGGTGGTTGTTGTGGTGGTTGTGACGGTTGTCCCGGCATTTGTGCTGGTACAGGTTGTCCTGATTGATTTGGTGACATTTCAACACCTCCTTTTAAATCAGCTTGATTTATTGCATCCAAAATCTCAGTTGAATTATGGCCTTCATTTTGAAGTGCCTGAATAATTTGATTATTACTTAAGCCATGCTGTCTCATTGCAATGACTCTGTCAGTAGGTGGGCCTTTCATTTCTACTTTTGTTGCTGGCGCAGGTTCTCCAGGCCCTGAAGGTTTTCCAATGATATTATTCAAAAATCCCATTTTTTACTTATCTGCTATTTTATTTTTCTTAATCCTATTTCTCGTTAATAATTCTTCTAATTAAAGATTCCACTTCTCTTTTTGTAACAAAATTTAATGGTTCCCAAAGATCAACATATTTTTCCATTGTTTTTACATCTTCTTTACTTGCTGTTTCTTTCAAAGCAGTCATCAGCATAGCAATTTGCTCTTTAATAAGAGATAATTCTTTCTTTAATTCATTAATTTCAAGATAAGTATTCTTAATTTCAACATTAACTTTTTTACTAGCTGCAAGAACATTTTGTTGATTTAATTGAATATTTTTCCGATCTGTTGTAAGCCTTTCTTCTAAAACCTTTAATCTCCTAGTTACATCCCTTACAACACCACCAAGTTCTAAATCTACTTGCTGTTGTGGAGATTTCTTTTGGGAAAATAATCCACCAATGCTCGATCCAAAGCCACCACCGGCGTTTCCACCTGGACTTTCACCTGGGTTTGTCATCTTTTTAACACCTATCTAACATATATTCTACTAACTAATATAACTTAATATATAGATAATATCTTGTTTATATAGTTTCTTATAAAAATACTCCTAAAATCACTCTAAACAAACAGATTAGACCCTATAAATATACTGTATAAATTAAAAAAAAACGTATTTTAAGAAAAAACAGAACAAACAACTCAGAAAGAAAATCAACAAGTTTCACATTTATTAGGAACTCTACGTTTTTTAACAATTCTTCTTTCTTGCTTTTGTGATAAATTTTTATCATACTCAACATTCAAAACTTGATTATCTCTACTACCATCCCTATATACAGTAATTCCTTTACAACCCAACTCATGTGCTAATTTAAAAATGTTAGCCATATCGTCTTTTTGTGCAGTATATCTTAGATTTACACTTTTAGAAACTGCATTATCAACATGTTTCTGAAATGCAGCCTGCATTCTAACATGATATTCTGCAGAAATATCGTGACTAGTAACAAAAACATCTCTAACATCTTTAGGAATTTCCCTAAAACTTTGTATTGATCCTTTATTTGCAATTTTTTTCATTAATTCCTCTGAATAAAATCCTCTTTCTCTGGCAACATCTGCAAAATGTTTGTTCACAAATAAAAATTCTTCTCCACCCATAACTCGTTTAATGTAAGACAAGGCAAAATTTGGTTCAATACTACCACTACAATCTGCAATCATACTTAATGTTCCGGTTGGTGCAATTGAAAGAAGTGTTCCATTTCTTAGTTTAATTCCTTCTTCGACATATTTACTTTTTTTCCAATTTGTAAAAACTCCTCTTCGCTTTGCAAGTTCTATTGATGCTTTTTTTGCTTCTTCATAAATAAATCCAATTAATTTTTCAGCAAACTTTAAACCCTCCTCGCTATCATATTTAATTCCTAACCTATAAAGCATATCTGAAAAACCCATTACACCAAGCCCAATCTTCCTATTTGCTTTAGTAATAGTTTCAATTTCTTTAAGTGGGTATTTATTCATTTCAATAACATTATCAAGAAAATGTATCGCTAACCAAACTGTTTTTCTTAGCTTTTCATAATCAACTTCTTTTCCTTCAACCATGTGATATAAGTTAATAGATCCTAAATTACATGATTCATAGGGTAACAAAGGAACTTCTCCACAAGGATTTGTTGTTTTTATCTCTCCCAAACTTGCCAAGGGATTTTCTTTATTAATAGTATCTAAGAAAAGTATTCCTGGTTCACCATTTTTCCAAGCCATGGTTGCAATTAAATCAAAAACTTCCCTCGCAGGTAATTTACGAACTACCTCTCCCGTTTTAGGGTTAATAAGATCATACATGTTATCTCTCTTTAGTGCCTGAATAAATTTACTTGTTAATCCAACTGAAAGATTAAAATTTGTTAATACTTCTGTATTTTCTTTTGCATTGATAAAATCTAAAACATCAGGATGATCAACTCTAAGAACACCCATATTTGCGCCCCTTCTTCTACCACCTTTTTTTATTATTTCTGTTGACTTATCAAACAATTCAATAAAGGATTTTGGCCCAGAACTAGGTCCTCTTGTTGAACCAATAATGTCTCCTTTTGGTCTTAAACCAGAAAAACTAAATCCTGTTCCACCACCACTTTGATGGATAATGGCAGCATTTCTCAGTGCCATGTAAATACTCTCAATAGAATCTTCAATTGGAAGAACAAAACATGCACTAAGTTGTTGCATTTGTGTTCCTGCATTCATTAAGGTAGGAGAATTTGGTAAGAAATAAAGATTATCCATTGCTTCATTAAAAATCTCTTCTGATTTTTTTGGATCAAAATCGTTATAAATCTTATCTGCTTTTGCAACATTATGTGCTACTCTACGAAACATACCCAAAGGGGTTTCAGCAATTGCTCCATTTTCATCCTTCATCAAATATCTTTCTTTCAATATTTTTAATGCATTATAACTAAGTTTCTTAGCTACAAAAGTTCCAACCAAGGATTTTTTTAGTTCTCTTAATCTTGTCTTTTTTTCACGATATAGGATATATGCTTTAGCAGTTTTAATATGATGTTCTTCAATTAAAACTCTTTCAACTAAATCTTGAATATCTTCTACCGTTGGAACTTCATCCCCATATTTTTCATTAACTTTCTTAACAACAATATCTGCTAGGTGATCAGCCCTATCTTTATCAGAGCCTCCTACTGCATACGCTGCATTGAAAATAGCACCAGATATTTTTTCTTTATTAAAAACAACTAGGCTTCCGTCTCTTTTACTAACCTTTAAAACAGGCATTTAAAGTCCCCCATATACTTAAGGTATACTTAAGTATTTTTAAATTTTGGCAATGTTAAGTTAATTGTGTTTACCGATTAGTTGTCATTTTCACAATTTAATGCTTTAACATACTTTGTTGTCTATCATATTGAAGCGAAGCAATATTGTTGATGACTTAACTTTGCCTTAAATTTTTGTTAATATTCAATTCCTCTCCTTGCAAACACACCATTTTCATAGTAATGTTTAATACATTTCATTTCTGTTACTAAATCTGCCACCTGAATAATTTCTGGTGGTGCACACCTTCCAGTTAAAACCAATTCTATCCGCGGTGCTTTTTTTTGAATTAATTCAATTACTTCATTAACTGAAATGTATTTATGACTTATTGCATTATTAATTTCATCTAATACCACAAGATCATATTTTTCACTACTAAGAATATCGCTTGCAAGAGCAAATGCTTCTCGCGATGATTTTTTTTGTTTTTCATCATCTAAAAAACATTCACGACAATTCCCACATTCAATATCTTCTCTGATATAATCAAAATATTCACAATTTTCTTTTCGTGCTCCTTTTTGAAAACCTTGTAATTTGAATTGTTTAAGTTCCTTAACACATCCTTCTCCAAATTGTACAATTTCTTTATTTTCTTTAGGGAGAAAATTCTTCATAGAGATAAATTCTCCAGTATACGCTCCACCTTTAAGAAATTGGATAATAAAAACCTTAAATCCTTGACCAATTGCTCTCAATGCTAATCCCATAGCCGCAGTAGTTTTCCCTTTACCATCACCAGTGTAAACATGTACAAAACCAAATTTTCTTGGTACCATTTTCTTTTAAATGTATTGAAGGTTAGGAAAGTATAGAAAGTTAGGAAGATAAAATCCTTCCAAACCTTCCAAACCCATAACCTTCCAAACTTATTATAATCACATATGACAGGCTGAAAAACTACAATTAGGACAAATCACACACCCTTCTTGTTGTGTAAGTTTTTCATTGCATTCTGGACAGTATATTTTTTTCTTGTCTGGCAATGCTTCTTGTGCCTTAAGAATAGCTTCTTTAGTTGCATCAACCGCTACCGAACTAGCTGTTATGTTTGAAACATTTACAGTTGGAGGAATTACATTTGAATCTGTTATGTTTGAATCAATGACATTTCCTGTTGATTGTGCTTGAAGATTTGCAACAATGTTAGGATCATTTGAAACTGTCGGATCAATTGTTGCTTCTTTAACTTCACTAGTATCATTTGTTGTTTCTTGTATTATAGTTGGAATAACTTCCGGAGTTATTTCTTTAACAACAGGGTTAGATTTATCTCCTTTATTAACAACACCAATATTCAAAACTTGTTCATCTCTACTACCATCCCTATAAACAGTTACTCCTTTACAACCAAGTTTGTAAGCTAATAAATAAACTTCTCTTACTTCTTCAATTGTTGCAGAATTTGGGAAATTAACTGTTTTTGAAACTGCATTATCAACATGCTTTTGGAAAGCAGCTTGCATCCTAGTGTGCCAAACAGGTGAAATGTCGTGTGAAATTACAAACGGCTTTCTAATTTCTTCAGGAATTTCTTCCATATTTTGAATACTACCTTGCATTGCCACTTTTTTTAGTAATTCTTCAGAATAAAAACCTTCTTTCTTTGCAACATCTAAAAACACCGGGTTTGTTTCAACAAGTTCAGTATTATCCATAATATTTCTAATGTAAGAAATTGCAAATAATGGTTCAACACCACTAGAACAATTAGCAAGAATACTTAATGTCCCTGTTGGAGCAATTGTTGTTGTAGTTGCATTTCTCATTAATTCCCCATCTTTGTAAATACTTTTACTATAATTTGGGAAAGGCCCTCTTTTCTTAGCTAATTCCTGAGATGCTTTTTTTGATTCTCTATCAACAAATCCCATAACTTCTTCTGCAATTTTAATTCCTTCATCAGAATTATAACGAACACCCAACCTTAACAACATGTTAGCAAATCCCATAACACCAAGACCTATTTTTCTATTAGCTCTAGTCATTTCTTCAATTTGAAGTAAAGGAAATTTATTCATATCAATTACATTATCAAGAAAATGTACTGCAGAATAAATAATTCTTTTAAGTTTATCATAATCTACTTTTGTTTCTCCATTCTCTTCTTTAAGAGTAGTAGAAAGGTTAATAGAACCTAAATTACAAGACTCAAAAGGCAATAATGGTTGTTCTCCACAAGGATTTGTACTTTCAATCTCAGCAACTTCTGGAGTAGGATTATATTTGTTTATTTTATCAATAAAAATAATCCCTGGTTCTCCATTTTCCCAAGCCTTAGTTACAATTAATTCAAACACATTTTTTGCTTTAAGTTTATCTATCACAGTTTGATCTCTAGGACTTAACAACTCATATTCTTCATCTTTTTCTAAAGCATCCATGAATTTATCTGTAATGGCAATAGAAATATTAAAATTGTTTAATCTATTTGTTTTTTCTTTTGCTGTAATAAAATCCATTATGTCTGGATGATCAATTCTCAAGATCCCCATGTTTGCTCCTCTTCTTGTACCACCTTGTTTTACTGTTTCTGTTGCAGCATCAAACACAGCCATAAAAGATACAGGACCAGATGCCACCCCTTTTGTAGATAAAACACGATCATTATGAGGTCTTAGACGAGAAAAACTAAATCCTGTACCACCACCACTTTTGTGAATTAATGCAGTTTGTTTAATTGCTTCAAAGATTTCTTCCATTGAATCCCCAATAGGTAATACAAAACAAGCGCTTAATTGCCCAACTTTAGTATTTGCACCAGTAAATGTAGGACTATTTGGTAAAAACTCAAGTTTTGTCATTAAATCATAAAATTCTCCTTCACAAGCTTTTACATTTTCTTCTGACGCTCCATAATTTCTATCAGCTTCTGCAATAAAACTAGCAACCCTTCTAAACATTTGACCACAAGTTTCAATAACTCTACCATCCTTATCCTTAAGTAAATATCTTCGTTCTAGAACTTTTACGGCATTTAGTGTCATTTTGATATCATCTTTAACACCAATTGCTGTTTTTGCGTCTCTAAGTTTTTTCCTTTTAACTCTATAAAGAATAAATGCTTTTGCAGTTTGAGCATGCCCTTTTTCAATTAAAACTTTTTCTATAGAATCCTGAATTTCTTCTACTGTAGGAGCATTATTTGGAAACCCCTTTGTTTTAAGATGAGAATAAACTTCCTTTGCAAGTTCATCTGCTAACGTTGGATCTGTACCGCCAACTTCTTTAGCTGCCCTAAAAATAGCAGCAGCAATCTTTGAAAGATCAAAATTCATTAAATCTCCGTCTCTTTTTTTAATATGTAATATTTCTCCAACAGTTCCTTCCATGTTAACACCCTTTTTAAACATTTAAAATTCCATCATACAATAATATGGTGGTTCTTGACATCTCTTCAAATTTTTTAATTTTGGATAATTCAAATTTAAAAAATTACATCATCATGAGTTTTAATTACTCGACTTGGCAAACTTCACAATTGTCATAACACAAAACAACAAACACAACATATTGTGTAGTGAGAAGTAAGCCACCACAAGATGCCTGATAATTTTAATTTCTTCTGATATATAAATATTTTTGTTATGCAACATATAGTTTTTGAATGGTAATCACTGGAGAATGTAAAACCCAACAGAGAATTCCGAACTTAAAACCACTAATTTAGAACCATTAACTTAAGACTACTAACTTCAAACTATAGGTCATCTCTTGATAATCTGACAATCATGTTTTTCGGGTTTAAACCGTTCAAGCAAAGCCTTAAATGCACGATTTGCAGCTTCTTCACCGCTACAACAGAAAATATCAACGGCAGCACTTCCGTGCTCTGGCCAAGTATGAATGCTAATATGAGACTCTGCTAATAAAATAACTGAAGTAACACCGACAGGATCAAATTGAAAATGACTTTCACTAACTTTAGTTAATTTAGCATCAACAACAACTTCATTAAGAAGCCTAGCCACATCTGCTTCATAATTTAAAACCTCAACTGGACAACCAAAAATATTTGCCAGTAGATGCACACCCATTGTCCCCGTCATTTTAATAAAAACTCCATTTATCTTTTATAAATATTGCCATTTTTAATTGAATTTTAACAACCATTAAGTGTCGCTTACCTTGGTATCTCCTTAACCTGATGAGATTCTGGGTTTAAATGCTTGATTAATGAATTTATGGCTAATCTTGCAGAATCTTCGCCACTGCAGCAAAAAACATCCAATTCAACATGGCCATTTTCTGGGTTTGAATATATACTAATGTGAGATTCAGATAACAAAACAAAAGATGATAATGTATCTTCTTTAATAATTGTAGAAATTTCTCCAACTTTATGAAAATTTGCTTCAATAACAACTTGGTTTAGAAGAGAGTTTAATCTAGAAGTATTATTTATTAAATTTATAGAGCATCCCCTTAGGCTTGCAATGATGTGATGCCCCATCGTCATCTTGATTTTCCTCATCCATAATTGTCAACCCACATTATTTGGTATTATGTTGCATAAACAAGTACGCATCCCTTTGAATGCATTTACACGCATACACCTTCTTAAGTTAGACCAAGTTTAGTCTATTTGTTTTTAAATCTTTCGATTTTTATGACTAAGAATTAGAGAGAATTAAAGGTATTAAATTATTAAAAGATACACAAAATATATTAATGAAGAATGTCCCGCTAATCAAGTACACACAAAGTACAATTTAAAATTAACATAAAATAAAAAACAACAAAAAACGGAGGATGATATTCTTGACAGAAAAAAATAATAAAAAAGTAGAAAACCACAAAACACAGCACACGCACAAAACAAAAACTCACCAACATCATGTTTCTTCTAAAGAAAAAGATGAAAAATCAAACATTTGGACAATTGTTCTTTCTGTTGTTGCAATAATTGCAATTGGTATTTTCATAGTAAACATGGGCAAACTTTTACCAAAGCCAGACCAAGTTGATGCTAATCTCCTTGTAACAGTTGATGGAAAGGAAATAACAGTTGATGATTTAAATGCAGAAATAGCAAAACTACCAGAATATTATAAACAAGCTGCAGAAACAACTGAATTTAAAGAAAATATTCTTGAACAAATGATTGTTAAAGAATTATTAGTACAAAAAGCAACAGAATTAGAATTAGAAGTTAGTAGTTCAGAAGTTGTAGCAAAAATAGAAGAATTATATTTGCAAATGGGCATTACTGAAGAAGAATTTAAAGTAAGATTAGCAGAAGAAGGCTTAACTTATGATGAATTAGTTGCAAATTATAGAGAACAATTACTACTTAACAAATTAATTGAATCTGAACTTGGTGGACAAGAACCAACAGAAGAAGAAATTAAAGCATATTACGATGCAAATAAAGACACATTAACTTCTGTAAAAGCATCACATATTTTAGTTTGTTATGAAGGCATCGATACCTGTGAAAAAGAAAGAACAGAAGAAGAAGCTTTAACAATAATTGAAGAAGTTATTGGAAAAGCAAAAGCAGGAGATGATTTTGCAGAATTAGCAAAAGAATATTCTGATGGGCCTTCTGCTCCAATGGGCGGAGATTTAGGATGGTTCGGCAGAGGTATGATGGTTCCTGAATTTGAAAATACTGCATTTGATCTTAATGTTGATGAAGTTTCTGAAGCAGTAAAAACTAGCTTTGGTTACCATGTAATTAAAGTAGCAGAGAAAAAATCAACATTAGAAGACTTAAAAAATGATATAATTGAATCAGTCACAAATACAGCCTTACAAACAGAAGTTGGAACATATATTGAAGATCTAAAAACAAAAGCAAAAGTTGTATATGTTAACTCCATTGATAACGTAGAAGAAAACACAGAACTTGCTGAGAAAGGAATTGGAACATTTTCAATTGCAGAAGGAGATCTTTGTTTGTCTGAAGATGGAAAACCATTAGTATTTATGTTTTCAACTACAACTTGCCCACACTGTAAATGGATTAAGGCAACATACGATGGTGTTGTTAAAGAATATGTAGAACAAGGAAAGATTGAAGCTTATCATTGGGAATTTGATACAAAAGATAACACAATAACAGAAGAAATAGAAAAAACAATTCCTCAAGAACATGAAGCAATCTTTAGTAAATTCAATTCTTATGGTGGTGTCCCTAGTTTTGTTTTTGGTTGCAGATACCATAGACTTGGAAATGGCTATGAAGTAGAAGGTGATTTAGTAGCAGAAGATACAGAGTTTAGAAAAGTAATTGACGAATTATTAGAAGAAGTATCTGGAGAAACAACACCAGCAATAGAAGAGCCACTAGAAACAGCAGAGGTATAACTTTTTTATTTTTTTCTTACTTTTTATTTTAGTATCAAATTTCTAAGAACTTATCAAAATTATTTTCTAAACGTTGTTCAAAATCAATATTTCTTTCCCCTTCTTGTTTTTCAATATCTAATACCATCATAAATTCTTTTAAAAATTCAGGATCATCAAATTTATACTTTTTTTCTAAGTTTAATTCAAGTTTTGCTTTTCCCAAATGCTCCTTAATTAAACTACTTTCAAAATCATGACTCTTATCAGCTGCGATCATTATTTCTTCAAAATCCTTTGTTGTTAATCTCAATGTATTCTTCATAATAAAATAAACTCCTTTTTCATATATTCTTTCAAATACATCACTAAATCCAATATTTGTTACCTTGCCTTCACTTAACACTCCGTGCAATCTAAGAGTAACAATTGTTTTTGAATAATCTTTTACATTTGTATTATCATCTGGCAATAATCTGTTTATCTCCTGTAAAATCATTGTTCTAATTTCTTGGGGAGATTTTTGATTACAATTTAAATTAATAGAAACAACATCAAATACAGGAACAGGACAATATTCAACCTTCCCTTCTTCATAAATATAAAAACCACCTGGATTAAATTGCTCTATTTCTTTGAATGAATTAGGAAACAATGCCCCAGGGTAAGTGATTAATCCATAATCAGTTTCACGTTTTTCAATAACCTGATGTATATGGCCACCCGCATAGTAATCAAAACCTTTGGGTAAAAATGATAATGGTGCAGAGTCCATTTCCGCTAAGTCTTTAGGTTTAAGTTCTGTTAAAGCAGTATGAAACATAAAAATTTTAAATCCTTGTTTTTGTTCAAGTGATTCTAGATCTAGAGTTTCATAAAAACTTTTTTCCAGCATGCCCCTTTTACCTAGCATGCCTGTAATCTTTACACCTGTTTTTTGATCAGTTGTAAATTTCAAGTAAAGTTTATCATCTCTTACTTCTCCTTTAACAACGTTTTTAACCAATCCCGCATATTCAAGAACATCCAACATGGTTTTTCCACTTGGAGAGAAATCATGGCTCCCTGGCACGATATATACCTCAATATTTGATTCTTTAACTTGTTTTAATTTCTTAACAACCTCTTTTAAACGATCAATAGAAGGCAATGAAGTATTAAACAAATCCCCACTAATTAAAATAAAATCTACAGCCTTACTTACACAAAGATCCATTGCTTTAAGAAATGCAATTAAACTTGCATCACTTAACTTAGGGTCTCTCCAACTTCCAATATGTGCATCTGCTAAGTGTGCAAACTTCATTTATTAATTCACCAAGCTATCAAGCCAGTTTGTAATTGAATTAATTAATCTAGTAAACCACCCTTTTTTAGCTTCTTTTTTTGTTGTATCTTCTGTTGAGTCTTCGACAGCATCATCTGTTGTATCGGTTACATCAGTTGTATCTGCAGATTCTACTACATTTTCATCAAGGTCTTGTACTGCAGTTTGATCATCAGAATTATCTGTTTCATCAACAGTTTCCACTTCCTGAACTTTCCTTGGAATTTTAACATCAATTAGAGCAGAACAATATACTGAATTTTCTCCTTTTGTTCTTATTGGAATTGCTTCTTTAACAAAGATATCAACTTCATTAGTTCCATCTTCATGATCTTTAGCAATAACAAATCCTTCACCATCAATTGTAAAGATACATTCACTTTCTGTTGTAGCATCAACCAAAATTATCTTATGACCATCTACTTGGATTAATTCATTAGTTTTTTCAAAGATATAAAATTTATCTGCAACAACAATATTTGATAAAATACTGATTAAAAATACTAATGTAAAAAAGAATACTATTTTATTAATTGTTCTTTTATTCTGTGTCATATTAATAAATGCCATATTAAGCACCCCCAATACTAGTATAATCATTCCTAACATTTAAATTTTGTGAGTTTTTAGCTGAATTTTGCTCTTTTTTCACCATTTCTTCAAAAAGTGGCATTTTAATAGGTGTTGCAAATTTTACAAAATTACTAGTAATAATTGCCTCTCCTTTATCTAATAAAGCAATATTTTTCTCATCATCACTAAGATCTTGTGCAGAAGACTCAATAATTGCTCTTCTTTCAACACCCATTTCCATACCTAAAATAATTTTAGTGTTCATATTTGCAAGGATTTGTCTTGGAATAAGGGATGGGAGTTGAGTAATTGCAATTAATCCAACCTTAAATTTCCTTCCTTCCCTAGCTAGAGTACTAAAAATGTTTGATCCTTTTTCTAGAACTTCTTTTCCCAAAACACGCGGCGCTTCTTCAATTACAATTGAAATAACTGGTTTTTCTTTTAACACGCCTGTTGTTTTATATCGTTTATATTTATAAAAAAGTTCAGTACTTATCAAAGAACCAACTAAAACTTCAACATTACTAGAAAGATTAGAAGTATCAATGATTACTGTATTTGCTAATTCTAGTTCATGACAAACATCACTAATAGTGGTTTCACCAGCATCAAAATCAAATATACCTTGACAAATTATTTTCCCATCAAAAGATTGGAGGTCTAATATGTTTAACAATCGCCTTTTAATAACCGCTAATGTTGTTTCATGAAAACCATTAATTTCTTGTTCAGTTAATATTGCTTTAATCCAATCTTGTTTATATTTACGATGATAAGCTATAAGTGCTTCATACTGTGCATCACTCCAATTAACCACACCATTAAAATGTGATGGTTTAATTTTACTGAGATTAATTTTTAATGACATTGTGCCAGGAAGTGGAGATTTAGAATAATAAACCACTTTATTTTTTTGTGTTGTATTGTCTAAAGAATTCTTTGAAAAATCCTTTAATCCAATTTTATTTCTACCATAATATTCATCATGGGGATCTAAAATTAAAATGCCGCACGCATCTTTATCAATCAAAGACCATAACAAACAAGAGGTGAGATTACTTTTTCCTTTACCTGTTGATGCAGTAATAAGTATATGTTCAGGTAAAACTTTTTTGGCATCTAAGTTAATTGTTTGTTCTAAAACATTAGAACCACTTCTAAGATTACCAAAAAATAAAGGATTATTTGGCAGGGAAAAGAATTTTAAATCATCGTTAGACAAAGCATTTACATCTGAAAAAAAAGATGGCAAAGATTTACTAATATTGTTTGTATCTAATGCCATAAGATTTTTTGCAACAACAAGATTATAATTTCTTAGCTCCCCATCCATAAATTCTAATGAAGATCCTTGTTCTAATTTCATACCAGAAATCAATTCCAAATGATTTTGTGAAAGTTGGCTCCCATATATAAGATCATATGCTTGAAGTAGAATTTTAGGATTTTTTCCTGAAACAAGAAGCTCCCCTAATTCAATATTTTGATTAGTTTTTTGTCTAATTAAAATCTTATTAAAAGCACCACCAATAATTGTGCCTTTGATGATATCATCATTCTTTTTTGATTTTATGGAATCCATATAAACCAGGATGTTAGGACTTTATATAAATATTATTGAATTAGATAAGAGACTATTTTAAATAACAAGGCATTAATTATGCCAAATATCACTGAATTGATTACTCTGAAACATAAATTAATATAAACTCAAAAACCTTATGGGTTAATTAAGTTACTTAATAGTTATAAATATATGGCAAAACAAAATATAAAGTAAAAATCAAAAAAGTTAATATAATAGTACATAATACGATAAAACATAGCAATAAGAGAGTGGATAAAAATGAAAAACGAAAAAAAGCGGTTAAAAAAACAATTAGATCATTTTGAAAAAACTTATAGAGCAGGCATTGTAAAAAAAGAGGAGTATATAAAAGGTAAAAAAAAGATTGAAGAAAAACTAAAAGTGGTTGATAAAAAAATTAAAGAAGAGGAAAAAAAGAAAAAAGCAGTTAAAGATATAATAAATAAACCTGCAAAAGTAGATCCAAAAGAGGCAGATAAAAAAACAATTAAAAAAAATTCTAAAAAAAATCTTACACCTAAAAAACAAAAAGGTGAAGAAGACACAAGGGTGATAGTAATGGGAAAAAATGGAAAAAATGGAAAAAAAGAAGGTAGCTTTTGGAGTTATTTAATATTATTAGTAATTATTGTGATGGTTTTATTTTTTGTTTATAAGTATACACAACCAGTTACTCCAATTACAAAAACAGTAACAATTTATGAGTATTCTGACTTTTATTGTGAATACTGCGCAGAGATGCAAGTTACACTAAAAGACATTAAAAAAGATTTTGGAAATAAAATTCTAATATATCATAAACAATTTCCAAACGAAGAATTACATCCACTGTCTAAGCTTGCTGCAGAAGCTTCAGAATGTGCAAACGATCAAAATAGATTTATTGAATTTCATAACGCGTTATATTTCAGTGATTTGCCAAAAGAAACAGAACAAGATTTATTAGATATGGCAGAGTTAATGGATTTTGATGATTATGATTTATTTGTGGAATGCTTAACAAATCATGAAAAATCTGAAGAAGTTGATAAAGATATAACAGAAGGTAAAGCAAATGGAGTTAAGTTTACCCCAACATTAATAATTAATGGGGAAGTACTTCAAGGGGCACAGCCTTACAAAGTTATAAAAGCTGAAATTAATAAACAATTGAAATCATAGAACAACAAAACAAGTTTGACTAAACAAAGTCAAGCTTTTTTTCTCTTCTTTTTTTCTCTAACCACTTATAAACATTAGAATGCGGGCTTCCTGCAACAAGGCTTTCTATTGCTCTCCTAGCAACTGCAACGTCTTCTCCTAAACCAATGATCCCAATGGTTTTACCATATATACAGACATATGTGTCTGTTAAAGATTCAATAATCTCCCTAGATTTACCATCTTTCCCAATTATCCTTCCTTTAATTCGCGGCATTTGATTTTTATTTTTAACAAAATCTTTGAGTTCAACAAGCTCAAACATATAATCAGATTTAAGTAATAACTGAGCTAAATCTGGGTTAAAACCTCTTGCAATAGCCCTAATAATATCTCTAGTAGAAAATAATGTTAATGGATCTTCACCTACAACAATCACATCACCTTCTCTACTATCAACTGAAATCTTGGTGTGTGTAAGTTCTTCTAGTGCTTTCTTTACTTCGCCGTTTTTTCCTATTAACACAGCAACCCTATCTTTGGGAATTTTAATATCATAACTATATTCTGGCATATCAAAGAGATTAGGGTGTGGCTTTTTAAATGTTGTTAGTATTTGTGTTTGGATGATAGTTAAAATAACCTAAGATACAAACTCAAAAACATGCAAAACACCTGAAATTTTAGTAACCTTTAAAAATTCCAATATGTTCTCTAGGCTTTAAGTTGTATTTAACATACAATATTAGGTAGTAGGTGAAATATAAAAAATGGAAAGAAGTGGACATGGAAGAAATTTTGCCCCAGTTAAAGAAGGGGAAGAAATAGATGTAAAGATAGAGGCAGTTGGCGAAAAAGGAGATGGGATAGCTAGAAAACAAGGATTTGTACTATTCATTCCAAATACTAAAGAGGGAGATGAAGTAAGAGTAAGAGTATCAAAAGTCCTCAAAAAAGTAGGGTTTGCGGAAGTTGTTGGTGAAGCTCAATCTAAACCAGAAGAAGCAGCTCCAAAAAAAGAAAAAGCTAAAGTAGAAGATGAGTTAATTCCAGAAGGAAATGATTCAGAAGACTTTGGTGAAGAAGCTCCTGCTGAAGAAGTTGCAGAAGAAGCAACAGCAGAACCTGAAGAAGAAGCTACAGTTGAAGAAGAAAAAACTGAAGAAGTTACAGAAGAAACAAGTGAAAACACAGAAGAGGAATTACCAGAACCACCTCAAGAAGAAACAACAGAAGAAGTTGCAGAAGAAACAAGTGATGACACAGAAGAAGAAAAACTTGATGAACCACCACCTGCTGAATAAGCATATGGTTTTTTTATTTCTTAATTTTTTTATTAGTTTGTTAAATTTAGATGATATACAGTCTTAAGCACACATAAAAACCCCTACATCCAGGAAAACCTTTATAAAGGGCCAGAAGATCCTTATGTATATTAGCCAGATATTTGGAATAGCTGAAAAGGACCAAATATCAACAGTTGCAAGGCTGAGAATATTGCAGCACAAGACTTATTCTGTGCTGATTAAAAAAAAGTTAAATGAAAAGATTCATTTTAACAATTTAATTGGAGGACAAATAAAATGGCTGACGAACAATTCCTAATGCCTACAAAAACATACCTTAAAGCAGGCATACACATTGGGACAAAATTTAAAACAAAATATATGGAAAAATTCATTTACAAGATTAGACCAGATGGTTTATGCGTATTAAACCTAGAAAAAGTAGATGAAAGAATTAGAACAATGATTAGTTTTCTTTCACAATATGAACCAGAAGACATCATACTTATCAGTAAGAGAGAAAATGGTTGGAAAGCATTAAAGATGGTTAATGAGATGACTGGAATCAGAGTTTTCCCAGGAAGATATCCACCAGGTATTTTAACTAATCCAAACCTTGAAAGCTTTATGGAAGCAAAAGTTATAGTTGTAACTGATTCATGGCCAGACAGAAATGCAATCGGAGACGCATTACATGTTGGTATTCCAGTTGTTGCTTTATGTGATACAAACAATCAATCAAATAACATTGATTTAGTTATACCATGTAACAACAAAGGAAAGAAAAGCTTAGGCTTACTATTCTACATCTTTGCAAGAGACTACATGAAAGCAAAAGGCATGATCAAAGATGAAAAAGAAATGAAGTATGATGTAGAAGTATTCATGGAAGAATAAGTATTTTTATTTTTTCTTAATTATTTCTTTTCTTTAACCTATTCCAAGATTTCTATCTATAAATATTTAAAATTAATTCATTTAATTTAGGATAAATCCAACTTACTTAAATCTGCTTTCCAAACACCATATTTTACAAGGCCTAAGAATAAATATTGATTATCTACGCTCAGAGCCAAATTATCTGCCACATTATCTCTTACATTATTATTTTTAGTTGGTAATCCATCATCCATGGACTCCCAATTACTTCCTGCGTCCATACTTAGAAAAACACCATAATCAGTACTTAAAAATAAAACATCATGGTTAGGCGGATAAATTATAAGAGTATAAAATTCACTGCTCCAATCTAATCCATTCATTATTTCAAACCAACTTTCTCCTCCATTTATTGATTTCATAACAATCCCACAAAAATTATTTTCATCACAATTTTCTTTTTCACAGTTTCTATTACAGAACCCCATGTTCCTACCATTTTTTGTTGAGATATACATAATTTCAAGATCATTATTATCAATAACAATATTATAGGGCCATTGCTCAGGAGGAATTATTCCAGGAACATTATTTTCCCAAGCTTCCCAAGCTTCATTCTGTTTCAAATCTTCAACACCATTCTTTCCTTTCATAACCCACGTTTTTCCTTTATCTGTTGATTTTGATATACCATTATATGTTCCTGCCCAAAGAATATTATGATTATCTGGCTGTACACTTAAAGAGAAAACACCGTCATTTCCTAAACCAATACTTGAATCTTTCCAACTACCACCATTATCCTCGCTAATATAAAAACCACCCGGGAAATTCCCAAAATAAATTTTACCTGGCACATCTGGATCAAATAACAATGTAGAAAATTGATACATTCTTCTACCCCATGGTTTCCACCAACCACCAGATAATGTCCTTCCTAAATTTTGCCATTCTTCTTCTGTTGGATTAAAAACATACATACCATATCCTGCTGTTCCAACATACACTATATCATCAACAACCCTTAATGATTTTATATCAGGCGTTTGTAGACCTTTATTTATCTCTTCCCAACTTTCCGCCCCATTATCAGAGATATAAACACCGTCATTAGTTGCTAAGTATACTTTGTTTGAATCAGTGGAATCAACTTTTATTTGAGTAATACCTTTTTTCATGATTTTTTTATTTTGTCCCATGGAACCATACATTGGAATCCAAGTAGATGCCCCATCCTCTGATTTGTAAACACCTTTACCAAATATACCTAAATAAAGGACATCAGAATTATTTGGATCTATTTCTAAACTATAATACCCTTGTGTAAAAGGATCTAGAACTTCAAAACTTGGCAAGGCAAAATTACTTTCCATCCATGTTATTCCACCATCTGTAGATTTAAACACACCACCAGGAAATGAAGTAGCATAAATTATATTTGAATTAGTTGGATCAACTTTTAGCTGAATGTTAAAGATCTCTGGAAATGGTCCATTGGTAGCAGACCAAGTTACTAAAAAATTTGGATTTATGTTCCCAACATAACCCTCATCAAATGTTGATATTATAACACCTGGTTTTATTTTTCCAACATAAACACCACCACCAAGTGTTCCAACATAAACATTATCATTAGTAACACTCATTGAACCAATGTTCTTAAAGTTTAAACCATTTTGCAAAGCCCAACTATTTCCTTGATCTAATGAAATATATAAACCAGTACCTGTAGCAGCAAAAAGAATATTATTATTAGTTGGATGTTGTAATACTTTCTTAATTCCACTATTAAATTGATTGTTTTCTAAAAGTGGAACCCAAGTTGCTCCATTATTTGTACTTTTATAGATATTATTAACAATATTGGGATCACCAATTCTAAAATTTAAATCCATATCAATATCTGAAGCCCCGCTGATGTAAAGATTGTTATCCCCATCAGAGATAATATTATTAAAACCCATGTTAACTTCAGGAGAGATATCAACCCAATTACTTCCTTCTAATTTATTCACACCATAAATGTGACTAATTGAATAAAGATTATTATCATCAGAAAAAAAGTTTATGATAATATCGCCCTCAACACCATTAGAAATTTCCACTGGCGTACCAGCATTAGAATTTTTAAGTGATGTTCCGCCAACATCTAGTTTAAATGTTGTCCCAGACATAGGACCATTAACAAACAAAGAGATCATACCAGTAACTTTATTGAATACATTAAAATAAAGTTCACCATTATGTAAAACCATAGTACTAATCCTATAATAATCCCTTTTATCTAAACTAACAAGCTCGTTCCAGTTCTGGCCAGCATTGAAAGACTCATAGATTTTAGGTGCTGTTCTATCTGCAATAATTAAGTGATTAGAATATTCAGGATCAACAATAATTGCAGGGATAGAAATTGTTGGAGTTTCTATCTTTTGCCAAGAATCACCATTATCTTGAGAAACAAATAAACCACCACCCCAAGGAGCAGCATAAACAACATTTTCATTATTAGGATCAACAGCAATTGCATGAATAGTTGAGAAAGTTAAATCTTCATTTAAATTAGACCAACTATCTCCTTTATCATTGCTATGATAAATTACTCCCTTTTCACCAACTACACCTGCATAAAAATTATTTGAATTAATCTTATCAAATTCTAATGAGGTTATTCCTTTTGATTTTTCTACCTTTAATATTTCACTCCAACCAAAGCCATCATCATTAGGATCATATTTCAAGATTGCAGAATGATTTTCAAATATTTTAGGTGAGTAACTGGCATAAAGAATATTCTCGTCATCTGGATCAATTTCAATATCATAAGCATAATCAGAGGAACTAGTTAAATGCCTCCAACTCCATTGACCTAATTCTTTGTAGTCTGAAAAATCATCAGATTGTGAAATACCTGTGCCCAAGTTTGAGACATATATTTTTTTATTATTGCCAGAAGTTATTTCAAAATCAAATATTTTATTTCCATAAAATCCATTATAATTAATTTCTTCAAAATTTTGACCCCCATTTTTTGAGGAAAAAACATGGGTCATTTCATCTACAATGAGAATATTATTAGGGTTATGAGGATCAATGCTAACTTCATCTACTGAAGCTGTGGGTGAAAAATATTTCCAAGTAACCCCACCGTCATTAGTGTAGTAATCTTCCTGAAGAATATTTGAAGAAGTAAAAATAGTGTTTGGATCTGTTGGATCAATTTTTACAATAGTGGGTGATGAAGCTGTAATATCCTTATCCATTTTTTTCCAAGTTTTCATCTTATCTTCTGACTTAACTAAACCAAATTCCCAAATTTGTCCAGTTTTTCCATATACAATATTTGAATCATAAGGATCAACTAGGAAATCCTCTAATCTCATTTCGTGACCAGCAATTTCTGGCATATCAATTATTTTGTGATTAGAACCATCTAATTTAAATATAGATAAACCACTATAAGCATCCAGTAAATAATAAATCAATCCATCTATACTTCCACCAAGAAATCCATTAGATTCTATATCATCTAAATCTGTTACTGGTTGCCAAGTTATTCCACCATCATAAGATTCTCTTAATAATTGAGAAATAGGATATTTATATTCATGAATAATGGGATGCCTTAACATCAATAAAATATGGTTTGGATTATTAGGATTTTGGATAATATTACTAATAATTGGCTGAATTTTGTTAGGAGGAATATCAAGGTCAAGATCAACTTTATCCCATGTTTCCCCATTATTCTTTGAGACATACAAATGACCATTAGTGTACTCGCTTGCTTCATCAACTTCAAGAATAACATTAGCAAAAATTCTGTTTTCAATTGCTAAGACTTGAGGAATTCCTACACTAAATTGGTATTGGCTCTCACTTGGTGGCTCTAAATCTATTAATTCTTCAACAGAGGGGGAGATATAATTCCAGTCGGAAGAATCCAAATCCGTATACGAATTCTCCAAATCTACATACATTAGTTTAACGTCTTCAATTGCCCCGTCTCTTCTAGAAATCAAAAGTTTGTTATCACTTACAAATATTTCATTCCACCAACCACCATTAATTTTAATTAAATCATTATTACCTTCATTTAAATAATAAACACCATCACCAGAAACAAACAATTTATCTTCAAAAATAACAATAGACTCAACTTCAACATTTTTAGAATCAATAATTAATTGCCAGTTTTCTCCCTTATTTACAGACTTATAAACTCCTAGACGGTTAAGTGTGTATAATTCATAAGGCTGGTTAGGATTTTGGATTAATTTTCTTATTCTTCCTGCTCCAGGCGGACCATCTAGAGACGTCCATAAAGAACCCCCCACACATTCACCAGATTCACAAACCCCACCACCATCACAACTTTTTAGTTTAGATTTAATTTTATTATCGCGACCACAAAAGTATTCTCTCAACTTACCTCTTTTACAATAATCATTTTTAGTAACCTGTTTCTTTTTTCCATTTTTCATCAAGATTAATCCTTTTGTTTCACCTTTTTCTTCTAGGTTTATTCCACCATCAGAATCAGTACATTTTAAACAACTACCTTTATAACACTTACCACCACTAGGGCATTTCTTAACAATCCTTTTTACCTTATTATTTCTATCACAAAAATACTCAACAACCTTTCCTCTTTTATTACAACCATCTCTTTTTATTTTATATTTGCCCCTATACATTCCTTTTGTAATTCCTTTTTCATTCAGGTTTATTCCACCATCAGAATCAGTACATTTTATCTTAACATTATCATATGCTGGTAAACCTTTTACTCTCTTTATTGCTTTACGTGCTTCCCCTGCTAAATCACCATCACATGCAGTTAGAAATACAGCTAAAACAAGCATTAAAATAATAAAGATAATCTTAAACTCTTTTTTCATATATCTATAATTATATTATATCATATTTAAAACTTTTGTAGAAAAACATATAAACTGAAAAAATAATAATAAAAACATGGAATGTAAAAAACTAATTAAGAAATGGTGGTTCTGGCTAGTAGTAATATATTTCATTATTGGTTTATATGTTGCAATCAGTGGTGGGTTTTTTGTTCCAGAACCAAACACAATTCAAAAAATAATGTTCTTTTTCATTTGGCCGATTATATTTTTTTAATTTGCTAAATAAAAAAGTTAGAACAGCTGTTATCTACTGTAATCCATAAACCCCTAACAATGCAGTATTTGCATCAACAATACAACTTCCTTCTCCATGCATATCCCAGAAATCTAGGCCTTTGTTAGTAACAACATATTTTTGATAATCTAATTCTAGATTTTCGTTATAAGAATTTACAAATTCATAACAACCTTCAGGACCAGATAAAGAATCGTCCTCAAAACAATCTTCATTATAAATTGGAGTTAAAAAAGTACCTGTCCCACCCACACCATCATTATTATTTGGATTATAAACATGCCATTCTCCACCAAAATAAACATTAGCAAAGAAATGCCCAGGAATATAGTTTGGTTTATTACCTTGTTCTAATTCATGAAGGTATGCTAACGAATAAGTTTCAACTAAAATTGTAGGAAAACCTTTTGCTCTTGCAAATGCAGCAAAAATAACACCAAAATCCGTACAACCTTGTGCATCAATTTGATTAGAAACATAATCTTCTGCAGTATAAGCTCCTTTTTCAGTACTACTTAAATTAACGTTATCCATAATATTATTATGAATCCATTTAGAAATTGACTTTAAAACTTCTTCATTAGTTTTCCCTTGTGTTGGAAAATTAACTAAATTTTGATTAATAAACTTGTTAGCTTGTGTTTGTTGTCCTGATTGTAACCAATATTTAATTTCTTCAGAGATATATGCACAATAATTTTCAGAACCAGAATCCATTAATTGATCAACTGGTTTAGTACAGGTTTTACTTTTACATTCTACATGAGTTTCACATTCTTCTCCTGATTCCTTATAAGGACTTACTATGTCTGGAACAACCCAATTATTTGGAATAAATACTTTTTCTATAACTCTTCTTTTTGGTTTTAAAAAAGAAGGATCAATTCTTGGCGGCACAATTTTCTTTAACATACTCATTTTTTGACATTTACCACTAATACAAGTTTTCCCTGCATCACAAACACCAAGTTCTACTTTAATATATTGCGCATCGCAATAATACTCAACAACTTTTTCATTTAAACACCCATCTTTCTTAACACTATATTGCTCAAGACCATTACGCAGTTTCATTAATCCTGCTGTTTCACTCGCAACTTCAAAATTAATTCCATCATCTTTGTCATAACATTTAATTTCAGAAAGTGTTTTTAATGTACTAACTGCTTGAATACCTTGACCAACTTTGTCAGAATCACTAAATACAACAACAATCAACCCACCAATAACTATGATAACAGCCATTAATGCATAAAACTCCTCTTTTTTCATAAGTTGTTTATTTGTTATTAGTTATTTAAATGTTTTGATGATTTTATTATAATTAGAAAGAAAAAAATCACGGGAAACACGTCCTTTGGACCTAATGTTTATTTTCAGAATACAGTAGAATAACAAAAAACAACAATAATGGCACAGACGGACTTTTTTCAAAAGTCCTACTCAGCTTCGCTTCGCCTGGCCTTTATTGTTTTTTGTATTAAAAAAATTATGAAAATACTCTTCTACACTCGCCGCCAGGCTTTTTTTCACTAGGATTTTTTTATTTCAAATAATAAACATTCAATAAAATTACAAAACATACCTAAGAAATTAGCATAAACAAAATTAAAATTAAAATCTAATCTGCCATCTCAAATCCTTTTTCAACAATCTTGAATGCAATATTTTTTTCAGGTAAACTTCTATGTTTTCTAAGGACTGCTCCCCTTACACTACCTTTTGCTTTTTTTAGTTCAATCATGCATTTGCTAGCATAATTAATAAGATCGCCACCAACTATCTTAACTGCATCCTTTATTTCAAAGTCACTATACACTTGATTTGTTAATAATACCGGAATGTTATGTTTTCTAGTTATTTCAATTAATAAATTAATTTGCTGGCTCAACAAATTATTAACATCCCTAATATTTGATTTTTTTCCATACTCCACCCTATATAGCATTCCAATTGTATCCACTACTATTAATCCAACATGTTCATTAATCATGTTATTAAGCCTAGTAATTGATTGATTTTGTTCTTGAAAATTAGTTGGTTTTAGAATAAAGATATTTTCTAGTACACCTTCTTCATCACAAAGTTGCTTAAATCTAGAAATTGAAAATCCTCCTTCAGTATCTATAAAAATTACTTTTTTACCTTGTTTTACTGCAGAAATACATGCAAGTAAACAAAAAGTTGTTTTTCCACTGCTTGCAGGACCATAGATAGTTGTAATAATGTCCTTCTCATAACCGCCATTTAAGAAATCATCAATAAATGAACTCCCTACACTCAGTCTTTCCTCTGTATTTTCCATAGTAAGGTGTAATTTCCCGTGATATATATACTTTTTCATACTATTTTTATTCAAAACATATATAAATAAATATACTCATTAAGGGAATTATGAAGAAAGAGTGGGGTATTTTATTAGCAATATTCATAATTGTGGCAGGAATTAGAATATTTTTTGCCTTTCAAGCTGACTATTTTAGTGATGATTACTCTTATTTTACATTAAGGCAAATTGAGCACATAAAAGAAACTTTTGTGCCATTGTATGGAGATAATCTTAGTTATGGTGGTAGAACACATGTTTTTTTGCCATTATTTCATTACATCCTTGCATTTTTCACTACATTGTTCAATCCAATAATTGTTGCAAAAGTTTTACCTAACTTATTTGCAAGCTCGATTGTGTTTGTAGTTTATTTACTTGTTAAAGAAATCACTAAGAATGAAAATATTTCATTGTTTACTTCTGTTTTCTCTGCTTTTATTCCAATATACTTCTATAAAACATTAAATACCATTAGCCTTTACTCAATATCAGTTCCATTGAGTGTGTTATTACTATATTTATTTATTAATATTGATAAAGGTGCAAATACAAAATTATTTTTAATTACTATAATCTTTCTGATGTTAACACACACATCAGTTATCTTACTTGTTTTATCTCTTATTGTTTATTTGGTTTTAGTTAAGATAGAAGATTTAAAATTAAAACAATCTGAGATTGAAACTACATTATTTTCAGCATTTGTCATGCTTTGGATGTATTTGTTAGTGTTCAAGAAAGCTTTTTTAAAACACGGATTTAGCTTTATCTGGCAAAACATGCCAACAAAATACCTCACAACATATTTTCATCAGATCCCTATTTGGGAAGCAATTTACTTAATTGGTATAATTCCGTTTGTTCTGGGATTATTTATCACTTATCATTATCTTTTCAACAGGAAAAATAAAAAAGTGTATTTACTTATTAGCTTTGCTTTAACAACAACTTGCCTATTATGGATGAAACTAATTAAATTAGAATTTGCACTTATATTTTTAGGGGTTATTCTTGTAATTTTATTTGGAATTGCCTACAATCATTTGAATAATTATCTGAAAACAACAAGATTTGCATACATAGAAAAACCTTTGTTTGTATTAATATGTATTTTATTCATTGCGACATCCATTGTTCCTTCAATCATGCTTGCAAAAACAACTATTCAAGAACAAACAAATCCAGATTTAATTTTAGCTCTTAATAAATTGAAAGAAAACTCACCAATAGATGCAAGAATTGCCTCCTCAATATCAGAGGGACATGCAGTAACTTACTTTTCTGAAAGAAAAAATCTTGCAGACTCTAACTTCTTATTTTTAGAAAATGCAAATGAAGTAGTATCAGATTTAGATGTATTATTCACAACAATCTCCAAAATAAAAGTAAATGAAATTTTAGATAAGTATCATGTAGATTACATGGTGTTTACTCCAGAAAATGCTCAAGAACACAAGATCAAAAAATTAAGTGTAGAGGGTGATAAATGTTTTGTTAGCAATAAAGTAAATAGTGTCCAAATATTCAGAAACAAGTGTAGAGTTATAAAAAGTATGATGATTAATTAAATACAAAAAATGGAATTAAAAAAATACATAAAACAAAAGAATTATCTCACACACATCCTAATAGTTACATTTATCTTATTATTAATACCTACTGTTGCAAGATATATACAAGATGCACCAATATTACCGGGTGATGAAAGTTATTATGATATTTATGTTGCAACACAAAATAAAGAGTTTTTTACTGCAGATCTTCCACATGATAATTTAATTGTTCCTTATAAGCCAGTTATTACCACACCATATCATAAAATGTTAGGTTTTCTAAATGGATATGTCTCAATAGGGTGGCTTAGTTTTATATTAGCAATGATATTAGGATTATTAAGTGTATTTTTATTTAACAGGATTCTAAAAAGGTTTAAAATTGTTTATTTTCAAAGATTTGCAATATTAATGATATTAATTCTTTCCCCATTATTCCTCCGTACGTTTTTAATTCCAGACCAAACTTATTTTATTATTTTTCTACAATTATTAGGATTTTACTTATTTTCAAGCCGAAAAATTAATTATTTAAGATATCTTGCAGCAATACCTTATCTGATATTATCATCTTTTGGTATTATTCATACAATAATTGGAGTTGTATTAATTTTAGGTTATGACACCTATGTGAATAAAAAATGGAAATATGCATTGCTTTTAGGGGCTGCTTCCACACTGCTTTCTCTTTATTATTACCTACCAGTTTATTATAAATTTGGTTTTATTAAAACACAAATAATTTCTTCAAATATATTACAAACATACATCACTGATTTAGGGAGCACGCAAGGCTTTGGAATTTTTGCATTAATACTTGGTGTATTTGGAATAATTAAAACCTGGCAAGATAAATATACTAGAAGATACATTTTAGTTTATTTGCTTCTAATCTTGTTATTTGTATTTTCATTTGTATATCATCAATATGTGAGCTATCTAAATTTCATAGTTATGATCTTTGCAGGCCTTGGCTTCTTGTTTTTGTTTGAAATGAAATGGGAACTTAAATTAATAAAACAAATTACTGTGTTGATTATTATTTTGGGCATTGTTTTTTCAGGGGTTTCATTTATTAAAAGAACAGCTATGCTAGAACCAAATGCTGAATTCATAAGTGCATTATCTAATGTAAGAAAACAAGTTCCTCAAGATGAAATTATTCTTACACATCCATCATATGGAAATATTGTTAAATACTATACAGAACGAAAAGTTCTAATTGACTCAAAAAGTAAGTTTATAGATGATTATGATTATTATTTAAGTCTTGTAGATACATTATTTCAATCACGATCCTTAAAAAAAGTTGAAGAATTACTTCAAAGATACAATATTAATTATATTTTAATCACAAAAGAAATGAAAAATGGTTTAACTTGGGAAAAAGATGAACAAGGCATGTTATTTTTATTAGAAAATTCAAATAAGTTTAAAAGAATTTTTGTAAATCCAAATGTAGAGCTTTGGAGATATGAAAAAACAAAATAATACAAAATTAAAACAAGAAAAAGAGGATTAAGTCATGATTAATATTACAAGCATTTTAATTGCCATAATTGTTTTCATTAGCTTGTACATAACAATAGTGTGGATTAGCTTTTTACATTTATATGAACCAAGAGACCCTAAAAAGAAAGAAACACCAGAGGTTACAATTGTAATTCCTGCATACAATGAAGAAAAAGGAATTAAAAAAACAATTATTTCTGCTTTTAACTTAGATTATCCAAAGAACAAACTAAAAATAGTAGTTGTTAATGATGGTTCAACTGATAAAACAAGAAAAATAGTTGAATCACTAAAAAAGAAATATAATTTCACATTAATTAATACTAAAAATCAAGGAAAAGCAGCTGCTTTAAACATAGCACTTGCAAAATGCAAAACAGAATTATTTGCTTGCCTTGATGCTGATTCTTATGTAAAAGAAGATTCATTGAAGAGAATGGTTAAACATTTTGAAGATAAAAACATGGGTGCTACAATTAGCTCTATTATGGTTGATAAACCTAAAAACCTATATGAAAAATTACAAAGAATGGAGTATATTATAGCAGTTATTACAAGAAAACTCATGGGTTTTATCAAAACTCTTTCCGTAACCCCTGGTGTATTAAGCGTATACAGAACTAAAATATTAAGCAAAATAGGGGGATTTGATGAAAAAAGTTTAACAGAGGACTTTGAAATAGCCATGAGATTAAAGTTTTATGGTTATGACATTGATATTGAAACAAGTGCATTAACTTATACCTCTGTTCCAGCTAGTTTCTGGACATTATGGCGACAAAGAGTTAGATGGTATAGAGGTTTTGTAGAAAGCCATACAAAGTATAGAAAAATGTTTCTCAACAAAAAGTATGGGTTTTTTGCATACTTCCAATTACCATTAAATGTAATGGGGATATTATTATTAGTTGGAAGTGTTGCTTTTGTTAGTTATGGCAGTATAATAAATGTTTATCATATAATTAGAAGAAGCATGTTAATAAAAGGATTTTTTTGGTCACACATATTTAGTTTAACTAGTCCAAAATCATTTTTACTTGGTCAAAATATTAAAATTATGGTACCAATCTTAATTGCACTATTTTTAGGAATATTAATATTTTACATTGCACATAAAGAAGTAAAAGAAAAAATTAAATTTCCATTTACAATCTGGGCTTTTTTTGTAATACTGCCAATATTAACTGTCCTACATTGGTTAGGTGCATTATTTGGGGAAGTCCTAAAAACAAAAAAACAATGGTGATCCAAAGATATTAAAAAGGTGATATAATGATGCAAAAAAAATACAAACAACAAAGGTTTTTAACAATTATCATAATCTTAGCAATAGTGTTTGTTGTGGGAATATTGCTGGGAAAACATTTAGAAACAAGAAACCAAGAGGAAGTAGTACGTTTCATAAAACATTTAGAACTAAATACAGAAAGCTTTTTTGTTGAGCAAGAACTTATTGGAGAGACATTAGATTGCAGTTTAGCAAAAGAAAGAATTAATGCATTATCTACAGAGCTTTATGATATTGGGTTATTATTAACAAATCCAAATACGGAATCAAGTTTAGGAAAGGAGAATTTTGCTTTACTTAAAAAAAAGTTTCATTTAATGCAAATAAGAACTTACTTGTTATATCAATCATCTAGCGAAAATTGTGACAGTGAAGAACATATAGTTTTATTTTACTATGGACGGGACAATAAAGATTCAAAAGAACAAGGGCATATTCTTGATGAAGTCGTTAAAAATTATGATGTAAATGTGTTTGCAATTGAATTTAATTATACAAAAGAGTTAACATTCTTAGAAGGTTATTATAATATTACAGGTCCACCAGCAGTAGTTATAGATCACACAAATGTTAACAATGAATTAACTAGCTATGAAGAAATTGTAAATAGCATTAGTTAAATTTATTGAATTACGAAAATAAAAAATGACACCAAACGAAGTTAAAAAAAAGATTTTTGTAACAAGCTTAGTTTTAACTATTTTGATATTTACAATTGGACTTCTTATGAGTTATGTATTGGACTTTTATAGGATGGATGAGATCAGTAGAGAAATTGAAACACATGAAGTTGATAAAGCCGCCTATTTTCTTGAACAAGAGTTTATTGAATTTATTGGAGGAGATAAGTGTGCAGTTATGAATCAACGTTTTTTTGATCTTAAAACAGACATACACAAAGTAGGGATTGCATTAAATAGTTTTGGTGGAAGAAGTATGATGAAAACAATTGATTTTGATTATCTAAAAAGACATTACTTCTTGTTAGAATTAGAATTTTTCTCTTTAATCAAAAAATTAAATAGAGATTGTGATGCTGATTATGTAACAATCATGTTTTTCTATGAAAAAGATCATGGGGAAAGTCTTACTCAAGGTTTTGTTTTAGATGATGTTAGCCAATCATACAAGGATAATGTTGTGGTTCTTTCATTAGACAAAGATTATGAAGATGAACCGTTAGTTCCATCTCTTGTTAAAAGTCATAACATTACAACTGCCCCAACAATGATAATCAATGACATTAAGATAGAGGAGTTTAAATATGGTGGAGAGATAAACGCAACTATAAAAGAGATAATTAGAAACTCAACAACAGATAAATATGCGCAGGATTATGATTTCAATTATTTATTTCAAAGCATAGGCATAAATAAAACACAATATATTGAAGAAACAAACAAGATTTTAGATGAAGCAAAAATTAATTATTCTCTTGACTCAAATAATTCCTTAACAATAGCAGAATTAACATTTATGTTAGGAAGGTTAACAGAAAATGTTAGCATGATGTGTGACTCATTAAAGTATTATGATCAAGCAGCATTAGAAACACAAGATGAGGAGTTAAAAGCAATTATTTATGAAACAACTGTTGCCATTGGTTGTGGTAGAAATAAAAAAGCGTTTTTAGAATTAGCTTCTAATTCTTGGAAAAAAGTAGGAAATAATATTAGGGCAGAGATAGATCATGCACTTGCAAACAACAAACCATTACCAATTAGCTTTAAAACAAATTTTGAATTTAGTGCAACACAAGCAGAAGAAACCCTATCAGATAAACCGCCATTAAAAGAATTAAAAAAAGCAAACACTATGGCCTTAGGAAAAACCATGGTAGAAATAACAAATAAAGACATAATTGTTTCACAAGTTGATAGAGTTACAAGAGATTGGTTAGGATTAGAAATTAAAAATCCAACAAGTAAAGAAATTCTTGCCACATTTTCTGAGAAACTAATTTATGATAAAGAAGAGTTAAGAGAAGATATAGGATGGCACGAAGGGGGAAGAATAAAAGAATTAAAATTAACAGGTGTTGAAAATAAACTTGCAACAGGCACAATAGTTATGGAGAATGCAGGAAAATGGTTTGCACCGAATGAAAAAGGAGAATTTATATTTGAAGTGCCTCTTGATAAAGTTCTTTATCCAACAACCAGATTCTTAAGGAAAGATGTTGCCATAATAATTGATACACACGGCATTAATATGTTAGTAGAACAAGCTATTAGAAAAAATGCCAGCATTGTTATTGGTTGTTGTGATCATCCAGCAAAAATAAAAGCAGCAACATATCTTGCTAAGAAAAATAAGAAGGTTATATGTTTTACAGATAAATTTAGTTATCTTATGTTAAAAAATCAAGACACAAAAACTAAAAATAACGTGCTAATGTCTCCACCTCTGAAAATTATAGAAACTGATAATGGTAAGGGAGGAAAAGCGATTATTGGTGGTCAACCATTAAAAATTAATCTTAATGAAAAAATTATTGTTGTAAACTCTACAAATAAACCTTATGCTTTATGGTATTATCAAACCCCTGCTGATTACTTCTCAGAATTATCTAAAATTACTAAGATAAAGCCTGTTTACATTACAATAAATGATTTTAATCAAACAGAGAGATTAACTAAAGCTGCCATTGATAATAATGCAGATGTAATTGCAACAAGAATTTTTAACTCTGATGATTATCATAAACTTAAATCATGGTTAAATACCTCCATTCAAAACAACGCAATTTTATTTCATTCTGCCCCATACCCATATGGTTATTTAATGTTCAAAGAATTTCCTAACCAAGTTACTTTTGGTGATATTAATGTTGAATTTAGTTAAAACAAAGAATAAAGGCTTTTTGAAAATCTTGAAAAGAGTCAAAAACATTAATTGGTTCTATGTTATAGTATTAACTTTTTTAGTAGCTTATGTTTCACATCTCATATTAAAGTATCATTTTGTATTGTGGGATGAAGCTGTTTATATTGGAATTGGTAAATATCTTTTCTCTTCTGGCCAAGTGGGATTATGGGAAGAGATCAGACCATTAGGGATTCCATTATTATTTGGAGGGGCATGGAAACTGGGTCTTAATCCAGTAATTGCCGGCAGAGTTATTGAGTTGTTGTTTAGTATAGGCACAATCTCATTAGTTTATCTAATTTCAAAAGAAATCTTCAATAAAAAGATTGCTTCTATCAATATTGTAATTTACGTCATCACACCATTATTTTTTTATAATAGCTTAAGATTAATGACTGGAGTCCCTTCAACATTTTTCGTATTATTAGCAACATACTTTTTTATTAAGAAACAATTATTCTGGGCTGGTTTAGGGGCGGCATTAGCATTTATCTTTCGTTACCCTCAAGGATTGATAGTTCTAATCTGCCTTCTCACATTACTCCTTGAGTTTTTACTAAGTAAAGAACAATTTAAACAACCTAAACAACTAAAAATAAGAATAAAAAGGTTAATCAAAGATTTTACCTATTTCCTGAGTGGATTTTTGCCATTGATAATTGTATTATTTATTTTTAATTATTACAAGTATGGTTCTGCCCTATACCCATTTATTAGTGCATTTTCCCATGGAGGAAATTTAGTACACGCCGTAGAGAGTAAGATTACAGGATTATTTTTTTACTTAATTGCATTATTGCAGCATAATCTTTTGCTTTGTTTAGGTGTGCTTGGTTTTGTTATTGCTATTTGGCAGATTATAAGAAAAAAACCAATCAATAAAACTTACAACAAGCTCATAATTATTGTTTTGTCTATTATTTTGTTTTATAGTTACTTAACAATTATAGTAAATAAACAAGCAAGGTTTGGAATAGTAATTATTCCTTTTTTAGCAATTTTAAGTGGTTATGGCCTAAATCAAGTTCTGGAATTAATTTTCTCACAAACAAACAAAAAGACAGCAAATCACAACATCACAATTAAACAAACATGGTTAAAGATCTTACCTATCGCTCTTTTAATCATTTTCATAATCTATTCATTTGGAAGTTCAATGTATATGAATTATCAAAAATATAATTCATTTCCTGCAGAAAAACCTGTGATTGTTGACGAATACTATAACTTTTTCCCAGACAATTTTGAAGGAGTAATATTAACAGCAGATCCAGTACATGTTGCTTACACAGATATTAAAATGATACCATATTACTTTTCTACAATAGAAGCTAGTCCAATATATGACAAATGGATAAGCAAGAAGGATACATCTGAATTAAAAGAACAAGTAACAGCAATTGTCTTTATACCAGGTCCTTTTGTATGCTTTGATAATGATTGTAGAGATAAATTAAAACCAGAACTATTTAGTAAGATAAAAGAGAATCCTAATAATAAACTTGTATTTGAAAAAAAGTATGAAGAAGTAAAGAGTATTTATTATGTAGAATAACTTTTACCCAAGATAAAAATTAAAAAGTCTTAGTGAGTGACATGTCCTAACGGACCTAGTGTTGTAGCATAACATGCAGTGTAATACTTTTCAACACCAGGGCGAAGCCAATGTCACTCATGAAAAAGCACAAAAAGAATTATTTACTTAAATTTTTTTACTTAAACATAGACCTAAAATAATAAAACATAATCTTCTTGCTAAGTTTTGAATCACCTTTTGTTCTTAAACCAAATTCATAATCAACTTTATCTACTTTTGTTGTGTTTGGCATATACTTAAGAAGGTCAAATAATACTTTATAGCCTCTTAATTCAAACTTTTTCTGGTTATGGAGAGCAATTTCCTTGGCAAGTTTAGTTTTTCCTCCAAAAAAACCACTTACAAGATCATATTTAGGAAATTTCTTGAAAATCAAACGAAGATATCCCATGTAAAACGCAGTCCTTGAGATTAAAAGTCTTAAAAAACCCCATTCACCCTGAATTTTAACTCTATTACCAATTATTAAATCCTTACCAGATCTTAGTTTACCAACCACTTCTAAAATTTTCTCAGGAGGGTGTTGAAAATCTGCATCTATTACAACAAAAAAATCAGTTTTACATTTAATTATTGCATCTAACACACTAACTGTTAAACCATGTACTGGTTTTCTTTTTCTGTCTAGCAATATTGCTCCTTTTTCTACTGCAATTTCCTGAGTTCTATCTCTAGACCCATCATCACTAACAATAATCTTTGCTTTAGGAAGAATTTGTTTAAGTTTCTTCAATAATTTCCCAATATTTTTTTCCTCGTTAAAAGTTGGAATAATTATTGTTGTGTCGTCATAAACCATATGATTAACACAATAGATACTATGATTTATATGTTTTTTTACCAGAAAGCATAAAAGTTAATTAAACTAACAAAGAATAATTATTTATTAATTCCCGTTAATTAAGTTTCATAGAAAAGTAAATAAATAAGTTATATTAATTAACAAAAAAAGTTAAAAAAAGTATTAAAGTTAATAAAGTAACAAATAATTTAGAAAAAAATATTAAAAAATAAAAAAGTTTAAATAGTAGATACAATATTGTGTTATATAGATTAACAAAAGCACGGGAAAAAGAGGGGGATGTTAACTTTATTAAAATTATTTAATCTAATTAATGTTAACTTAATTAACATAAGAAGATTTATATATAAGTAATGTTAAAGTAGTTAACATGCAAGATTATGAAAACTTTATCAAAGATGGAAAAAGAATGGTGCTTTGTACTTTTTCAACAAAACACCTACAAAAAAAAGATAAAGTAAGATATTATTATGCCCTCAAAGGCCGAGATGGAAAATCAGGCATTGTAAAGAGAGCAAAAATAAAACATATTGGAAAAGGCGTGTTATTAGTACCATATACATACGAAGAAGAAGTAAAACAATTTTTCAAAGTATGGAATTTAGATTATACAACGCAAAATGTGATTGCAGATCACCATATTGAGATTAGAGGAATACCATAAATCATACTTATGTGCGAAAACTGTAAGTTCATAAAGCTAAAGACTCTCCGTCTAATGTCTAGACACCCCCAACAAAGTCTTTAGCTGGAACAAACAGCGGGCACATTGTTTTCTGGCTCCAGTACTTCGGTGCTGGGGTCAATCATTTTCATACCCAATAAGAAAATTCTAAAAGAAACCTAAGCATAGATTAGAAGCAAATTTAAAAGACATATGCCCATTAATTAAAAGAATAATTACTATTATTAGCAAACTACCCGAATTCCTCCTCGTCAAAAAACAAAAGATTTAAATACTAGCAACCCGTAAGAAATCTTAAAAACCTAGAGGGGTGAAATACAAAATGGCAAAAGTTATAAAAGTAGCAAAAGTTGGAATTAAGAAAAAAGGCGGCTATCTTTACTTCGTTGATAAGAAGGGAGACATTTCTATGGTAGCAATGAATCGAGGCGGCAAGAAAAAGAAAGCTAAGAAGAAAGTTGTGAAAAAGAAAAAAGTCGTTAAGAAAAAAGCTAAAAAGAAAGTTGTTAAGAAAAAGAAAAGATAATAACTTACTTTAACTTGTTTTTTTATTTTTTTTTACTTTTTATTTCTCGTCGTGAATTTTGCGATAGTTTAATGTTTTTTAATAAATATAAACATAAAAAAATTAGAACAACAGTAATAACAAATACAAGAATAAAACAAAAATTAGATTTTTTTTACAACAAAGCCATCTTTCGTATCTTTAACTTCATAGCCTTTTTCTTTAAGTTCATCTCTTAACTTATCAGCAGCCTTAAAATCTTTATCTGCCCTTGCTTTTTGTCTTTGTTCTGCTAACGTCATTACTTTTGCAGGGATCTTCTCATCTTCAAATACCATTACCCCCAATACCTTGTCAAGATGTCCTAAAAAATCAAGTATTGTTTTTGCATCTTTTGCAGAAATTGTATCCATAATCTTATTCATTTCCTTGATAAATTCAAACAAAAACCCTTCTGCTTCTGATACATTTAAGTCGTCATCCATTGCTTCCTCAAAACCAATGTTAATATTTTCAATAATTTTAGTAATCCCTTTATTATGTTTAGTCCCACCTAATTTAAGCTTTCGATTAAGTGTATCAACAAACTCTTTAATTCTTTCAATGGTGTTTTCAGCACTTTTTAGACCTTCAAGTGTAAAATTCAATTGTTGACGATAATGAGTAGAAATAAGCAAATATCTAATTGCTTTAGCAGAATAACCTTTATCCAATAAATCCCTTAAAGTATAGAAATTCCCCATACTTTTGCTCATCTTTTTCCCGTCTACAAGAATATATTCATTATGCAACCAATATTTAACAAAGTCTTTCCCAGAAGCAGCTTCACTTTGTGCAATTTCATTTTCATGATGAGGAAAAATAAGATCAACACCACCAGTATGAATATCAAAGCTTTTACCTAAATTTTTCTCAGACATTGCACTACATTCAATATGCCATCCAGGTCTTCCTTTACCAAACTCTGCTTCCCAGAAAACATCACCATCTTCCTTATCCCAAAACTTCCATAACGCAAAATCATTTGGATTAGTCTTATCATACTCGTCGCTGTTTACTCTTTTACCTTTCTTTGTTTGAGTAAGATCAATTTTAGAAAGTTTACCATAAGTTTTATGTTTAGAGATATCAAAGTAAATTCCATCCTTTGCTTTATACGCAACACCTTTCTTAAGCAAAGTTTGAATTAATTTAATCATATCTGGCACACATTCTGTTGCTTTAGGCATTAATTCTGGAATTTCTACATTTAAGATGTTAAGATCATCTAAAAATGCTTTTGTATAAAATTTAGTAAACTCTTTTAGGCTTTTACCTTCTTTTTTAGAGTCTCTTATTGTTTTATCATCAACATCAGTAACATTCATTACATGTTTGACTTTAAAACTCTTAAATTGGAGATATCTTTTAAGAATATCAGACGACAAAAAAGCCCTGTAGTTACCAATATGGGCATAATTATAAACAGTAGGGCCACAACTATAAATACTAACTTGACCTTTTTTTAAAGGTTTAAAGTTTTGTTTTTTTCGTGTTAATGTGTTAAAAAATCTTAATGCCATTTTATTAGATCATTTCTTTACATTCAATCCACATTCAAATACTTTCTGGGCAATTTTCTTCAACTTTACCTTTTCTATGTTTTTCCCTGTTTTGAATACAATTTCTCCAAAACCATGAACAACAACTTCTAACTTATTGATGGATAAAACCAATGCAATCCCAGCATCTGTAACAACATCAAATTTATCTTTAATATTAGCTAAGTTAAGCTTTTTCCTTTTAATAAGTTTTGCTTTACAGCTAAGATCTGTCTTACATTGCTCAAGAGTAAATAATTCTTCCATCCTAGATAAAAATTATCCAATATCACTTATAAATTTTGTCAATACCTTTTTATATTATTAGATATAATAGAAGATTATCACGAATAAATGTGTAAAGGGGTGAACATATGAAAAAGAGTAAATTTGCTACAATAAAAGAAAAAATCAATAAGTCCACTATTTTCCAATCATTAAAATTATTCTTCTCAAAACCAAGCAAAATATTGTTTATGATATTAGTTGATCTTGTACTTATTGCATTAATAATGTTATTCAGCATCCAGACTAATTTTGTTTTTACTAGGTTTGAACTTAGCTCAATTATCTTATTTTCCATAGTAGTTTTAATCAACGCATTAATAATGACTGCTATTTATACTCTAACAAAATTAAAATTGCTGAACATTGTTTTTGGTTATCTAAATGAAAAACCTCTTCAATGGTCTGATTTTAAAAAATTTTGGAGTCTTAACATATTATTATTTCTAATAATTATTATAATAAACTTTACAATTTCATTGATAGTTACTTATTTAATAAAACAAGAATACCATCAAAGCATTTTTGTAGTAGCTGGATTAATTTTAATGTTTTTCTTGTATCCTTTTGTTAATTTAGTCCACTACAGTTTTTGCAAGCATAAAAGCATTAAAAAAAGTTTTAGCTTTAGTTTGAAATCATTATCAAAGTCTTTTGCATATATGCCTAATATATTCTTTTTAGTTGCATTTATTGCATTTTACATTGTAGTTTATTTGATTAACTTCATTGTAGCAGGGGTTGTGTTTAAAACAAGCCAAAACATCCTAGTTATGCAGAATTTTGCTAAGATTGTAATTGTCTGTAGTGTTGCGTTTGGATATTTGTTGTATTTAATCAACAGAGTTTATTTTTTAAATTTAATTAGAGAGAAATAACAATAAGGCCAGGCGAGGTGAAACCGAGTAGGATATTTTTGAGCAAAGCGAAAAAATGTCTGTCTGTGCCAAGGTTGTTGTTATTTTTTTCGTATACACCATATACAAAAAGATAAAAAAATTCAAACAAATCTCTTTATTCCATAAGATATATAAACACAAAAGAATAGAAAAAGATCATAAACAAAAAGGTGTTAATCATGAAAAAGAGCATAGTGATTGTTGAGGACGATATAAACATAGCAAAAGCAGAAGCCATGATCCTTGAAAAGGATTATGATGTGCATTTAGCACATGATGGGGAAGCTGGCCACAATCTAGTAGTAGAGAAAAAGCCAGACATAGTAATTCTTGATTTAATGATTCCAAAACTTCATGGTTACGAGGTATGTAAAAAAATTAAATCAAATCCAGAACTTGCTAATACCAAAGTAGTAATGGTTACAGCTAAAAACGAAGATAGAGACGAAGCAATGGGCATGGATATTGGAGCAGACGATTATATAATGAAACCTTTTGAAGGTGTTGAATTAAAGCATGTAATAACCCAGGTCTTAAATAGTGATAAAAATAATAACAGTAACCCAGACCTAGAAAATGAATGATTTAGCAACAATATTATTATCTGTATGGAATATTTTCCTTGTATTAACTATCCAGGTATTTAACAAAATTTCTTTATTTTTTAGCACAACAGATGGAGAATTATTAAAAAGCCTAGTAGAATTTATTATTTTCACTGTTATTTCTTATATGTTAATTAGTGAATTTAGAAAATCAAGGAAACAAGAGCTCAAATATTTAATATTTGGATTTTTTAGTCTTATGATAAGTAGATTAATTATTACAATTGCTTTTACATACATTGCATTTACCAATATAACTGTCCCAAATGTAGAAGTTTTCTTACCAATTATAGATAATACTTTAGAAATAATTGCATTGCTGTTAGTAGCAAATGCATTTTTATACCCACTCCATAAAAAGAAACTTGAAGGTTTTAAATCAAACATATTTATTCAAATCATAGGATTTTTAATTATAACTTCATTAATTCAATTATACTGGTTAAGTGTCCATACACATGTTGGGTTTAGACAATCCCTTGGTTTCTTTTTTTATGAAGCATTAAAATTCCTTGTTTTCATTTATCCAATATTTTCTATTAATACAAAAAAACACAGGAAAATCACTGGGAGGTATGCAAATTCAATTATTTTTGCTTTTATGCTATTCTTAGTTAGCCCAATAATTAACCTCCTGAACTATTTAATGTATGGTGGAAGTAGCCAAGCATTAATTATTATGGAACACCCATTTCCATTATTATCAATGTTGTTTTTCATGAGGGTTGTATTTCTAAAACTAGTAGATAAAGCAACATTAAGAGAACAATTATCTAAAACAAAACAAAAATATGAACATCAAAAAGAACTAGCTAAATTAAAAGATGAGTTTGTCAGCACTGTAAGCCATGAATTAAGAACCCCTCTTACAAATATTAAACTTTACCTCTCTTTGTTATTAAGTGGAGAATTTGGAAAATTAGGAAAAAAACAGAAAGAACCATTAATAATAGTAAAAAGTGAAGGTGAGAGATTAAATAATCTAATAAATGATATTCTCAGTTTAGCAAAGTTAGAAGCAAAAAAGCAAAAATTAAAATTGAGCCAAATAAAACTACATGAGATTGTTGATAAAACAGTATATCACCAAATGGCAAAGAAAAAAGGCATCAAGATTATTAATAAAATTCCAAAAAATCTTATAGTTAATATTGATGAAAACCTGTTTAAGCAAGTAATTATTAATTTATTTTCAAATGCTCTTAAATTTACAGAAAAAAGTGGAAAAATAATTTTTAATGCCAAAAAACAAAAGAAAGGTTTTGAATTTTCTATTCAAGACACAGGAAAAGGTATTGAAAAAGGTAAACTTCCTTATTTATTTGATAAATTCTATCAAGCAGAGAATTACATGACCAGAGAAAAAGGTGGAACAGGCTTAGGCCTAGCAATAGTAAAGAAAATAATAGAACTACATAGTGGAGTAATTGATGTTGAATCAGATATTGGAGAAGGAACAAAGTTTACTGTGTTTTTACCCTGATTTTTATTTCTTAAATTAAATTTACCCATTAATTATTTTTACCCTAATTTTTAATAGCCTTTTTATTTCCCAGCCATCCTTGCCAGATCTTCTTTCATTCCTTCTAAATGTCCTGCACCAACGATTGCAAGGATCTTATCATGTTTCTTTGCTAGTCTCATTAAGTTCATGGCCATTACTTTATTTCTTTCATCTACTAAGACAGAATATGCATTTGGATACTTTGCTTTCATTACTTTAACTAAACCTTTAATTAATGTAGCAGATGGCACTTTTGTTAAATCCATTTGTTTTATGTCTACACCCATTTCTCGCATTACTTTCTTAGGAAAAAATATTGATTTAATTAAATCCTTAAAAAATCTCATTTTCTCCTTAAATGTTATTCTTCTAGAAAACCTTGCCAATGTAATTTCAATTGGTTGGTCAATCAATGCAATCTTTATATTATTCTTTTTTGCTTCTCTAACTGCAGTTAACATTTCTTCTCCAGGATCCATTCCAACTGTATTTCCAAGTTTCTTTGAACCCCAACTACCAATCTTAGCAAATAACCAACCTACAAATCCAATCTTAAATATTAACATAAAAGGGGTTTTAGATTCAGCTTTTGTAAGAAGTGCATGTAATCTTCGTTTATCTAATTCAATTGCTACAACATCTGGCTTAAACTTAGCTATATTTTCCTTAACTTCATTAACAGATTGTTTAGCAATATGTGATGTTCCAACTAGTCTGATTTGTACATTTCTACGTTTTTTCTCAGCAACTGCTTTGTTTACTGCTGAATTTGCCTTTTTAGTGGTTTTTTCCCCACTTGAAGGAGGTATTTTTTTTGCCATTTTATATCCCAAATTGTACTTTATTATGATTGTAATATGATAAACTATTTAAATAAATTAGGTTTTTGCTAAGCTATGAGTGAAGATAGCAAAACAAACAAGCTAAAAGAGTTTTATGTTAAGCATTATAAAAAACTATTGATAATTCCAATTGTTTTACTAATTCTTGCTTTAATGCAGCTTGGATTTCAGCATGCGACAACTGGTGATTTTATTAGCAAAGGCGTATCTTTGAAAGGTGGTCTTGTTGTTACTGTACCAACTGATGAGTTCATTGATCAAGAAATTTTAGAAAACGCATTAAGAGCCTCATATCCTGAAAGAGATATTAATATTAAATCAATAACTGAAGCAGGGAAGCAAATGGCAGTGATTATTGAAGCAGACATAACAGACAAAGATGAAAGTAATACATTTTTAGATTCAATTGAAGAAGAAACAAATGTTGCTCATAATTTATTCAATGTTGAAATGACCGGTTCCAGTTTAGGAAAAAGTTTCTTTAAAGATATTTTGTTTGCATTGTTAATTGCGTTTGTATTTATGGGCGTTGTAGTATTTATTTATTTTAGAACATTAGTTCCTAGTTTTGCGGTTATTCTAGCAGCCTTTAGTGATATGGTAGTAACATTAGCAATAGTTAATATTATGGGTATGAAATTAAGCACTGCAGGAATTGTTGCTTTCCTATTATTAATTGGTTACAGTGTTGATACAGACATTCTATTAACAGTTAGGGTTCTAAAAAGAAAAGAAGGACACTATATGGATAGAATATTTAGTTCAATTAAAACTGGTTTAACAATGAATTTAACAACTTTAGCAGCTGTTACTGTTGCATTAATTGTTTCAAAATCAGAAGTAATTACTCAAATTATGACAATTCTTCTAATAGGATTAATAATAGACAGTCTTAATACTTGGATTCAAAATGTTGGTATTCTAAGACTTTATATGGAATACAAAGAGAAAAAAGCAAAAAAACATGAGGTTAGCACAGAATGAGCGACCTTAAAAAGATTATAAAAAAAGGCAGAGTAATTATTCTAATTATATTATTAATATTTGCAATTATTACAATCCATCCTAATCCATGGGCAAAGGGAGTAGCTATTAGAAGTGTAGAAAAAGATAGTGCAGCATATTTAGCTGGAATTTTTAACCCAGAACCAAAAGATAAGCCAATGTTTAGAGAAGTTATTACTAAAATTAATGGAAAAATAATTAATGATGTAGAAGATTATGAAAAAACAATTATAAATTTAGAAGAAGGAGACATTATTAATCTTGAAACTCTAAGTAATTATGAAAAAAATGGAGATAAGCGATCATATTCATTCTTCAAGAAAAAGAAAGAACACACATTAATTGTAAAACCATTAATAAAGATAACAGAATTAAATGAAACAGAAGAAATAAGAATAAATAAAACAATCGAAGTTAATGAAACATTAGAAAATGGAAGTATTGAGCTTGTAACTAAAGAAATTGAAGAAGTCATTACTGTCCCAAAAACATTAGAAGAAGTGATTGGTGTTGAAGATTTAGGATTTACAGTTTATGACGCACCTCAAACAAACTTGAAAAAGGGTTTAGACTTAGAAGGTGGAACAAGAGTATTATTACAACCAGAAATAGAAGTTTCACAAGATGATATGGAAATTATTATTGCGAACTTAAAACAAAGGTTAAATGTTTATGGCTTAAGTGATATTGTTGTTAAAGAAGCTGGAGATTTTATTTCTGGCAATAAATATATTATTGTAGAAGTTGCTGGTGCAAATGAAGATGATGTAAAAGATTTAATTGGAAGACAAGGTAAGTTTGAAGCAAAAGTTGGTAATACAACTGTTTTCAGAGGCGGCAGTGATGTTAAAAATGTATGTAGAACACCACAATGTAGTTTCCCAATTGATCATAGAAGACCTTGCGGCCCAATTGGCGATGGTGTTTATCAATGTAGTTTCTCATTTGGTGTAACATTAGATATAGAAGCAGCAGAAAGACAAGCAGAAGCAACTAAAGATCTTGAAATCATTGAAGAAGGCGGAGATAAATTCTTAAGTAAAAATATTGATCTTTACTTAGATGATGAATTAGTTGAAAGTTTAAGAATTGGCGCAGGCCTTAGAGGAAAAGCAGAAACAGACATTGCAATTTCAGGACCTGGCGCAGGTAACTCATTACAAGAAGCAAGGCTTGATACTGTAAAAAATATGAAGAGTATGCAAACTGTTTTAATCACTGGAAGTTTGCCTGTTAAACTTAATATTGAAAAAATCGATACTGTTTCTCCAGCTCTTGGAAAAGAGTTTGTAAACAATGCATTATTAGTTGGTTTATTTGCAATCTTAGCTGTTATTTTTGTAGTAAGTATGAGATATAAAAAAGTAAAAATTGCTCTGCCTATGCTAATAACAATGCTTGGAGAAGTCACCTTAATCTTGGGCTTTGCAACATTAGTAAATTGGCAATTAGACTTAGCAGCAATTGCAGCTATAATTGTTGCTGTTGGTACAGGTGTAGATGATCAGATTGTTATAACAGATGAAACATTAAAAAGTAAAGGAGATCTTTACCTTAATTGGAAAGAAAAATTAAAAAGGGCATTCTTTATTATCATGGCTGCTTATTTCACAACAGTCGTTGCAATGTTACCATTATTAACAGCTGGCGCTGGTTTGTTAAAGGGTTTTGCATTAACAACAATAGCAGGTGTAACATTTGGTGTGTTTGTAACAAGACCTGCGTTTGCAGCAATGATTGAAGTCTTGTTTAAAAATTAAATTATTAATTACAATAGTTTAATTAAGGAAAAAAGATGGGTAAAACAAAATTAAGTGCAATAATTCTGGTCATAATTTCTACATTATTCATTTCAATTGCCCAAATATTCTATAAGTTAGCATCACAAAACTTAGTTTTTAGTACAGAACTTATTTTTAATTATTCGTTATGGATTGGTTTATTCTTATATGCAATTGCGGCATTATTATTGATATTAGCGTTACAACGAGGAGAATTATCAACATTATATCCAATGATTGCATTAGGTTATTTTTTAGTTGTTATACTTTCACATTTTGTTTTTGGTGAAACAATTAATACGTTTAAATGGGCGGGCATTGTATTGATAATTATTGGTGTTGGTGTATTGGGGGCAAAATCATGATCCAAATAGCTATTGCCTTAACAATCTTTGCAACTTTCATGGGCGCTACCGCAAGTTTATTATTAAAAAAGGGTTCAAACACATTTAAATTTAATATTCTTGAATTAATGAAAAATTGGCAATTAATCATGGGATTATTCTTATATTTTGTTGGAAGTCTTATATTTATCTTTGCTCTTAAATTTGCAGATTTATCGTATCTTTATCCATTTATATCATTATCTTATGTTTGGACCTGCCTATTGTCAGTAAAGTATTTAAACGAAAAAATGAATATGGGTAAATGGGTAGGAGTTTTATTAATAATTGCCGGCGTTAGTTTGATTGGATTTGGAAGTTAAACTAATCAAAATTATTAATACAAGATTAAATTTATGATTATTATAACATATTGAACATAACATATTAAAAAAGGTGAAAACATGAAATCAGTTGTATTATCATTAGGCGGTTCAATGATTGTTCCAGATAAAGTTGATACTAAATTCTTAAAGAATTTTAGAAAATTAATATTAGATTTTACAAAGAAAGGAAACAAAGCAGCAATGGTTTGTGGCGGTGGTAGAACTTGTAGAATTTACCAGGGTGCAGCTAAAGACCTTGTTGGTAAGAAAATAACAGATGTAGATTTAGATTGGGTTGGTATAAAATCAACCAGATTAAATGCAGAGCTTGTTAGAATTATGTTTGGCAAGGATGCACACAGAGTAGTTATTGATAATCCAGAAGATCCAATTAAAACAAATAAAAAAATAATTATTGGGGCAGGATATTCTCCAGGCCATAGCAGTGATATGGATGCAGTATTATTAGCACACAACATTAAAGCAAATGTTATGATGAATTTAACAAATGTTGATTATGTTTATGATAAAGATCCAAGAAAATTTAAAGATGCAAAACCATTAAAAAAACTTACGTGGAATAAATTTCTTGATATTATTGGTAGAAGATGGGTTCCTGGCAAAAACACACCATTTGATCCAATTGCTGCAAAGAAATGTATGAAATTTAAGATGAAAGTAATAATCATTAACGGCAATGATTTAGGTAATATAAAGAATTATTTAGAAGGGAAAAAGTTTAAGGGAACTATACTTGGTTGATTTTTTTCCATTACAAGAGATCAATAATATTGAACCAATTAATTAGTGAATGATATGTCCTAACGGACCTAATTTAGCAGAGTAACACACAGTGTATAATTCTTCTACACCAGGGCGGAGCCAATGTTTCTCACAAATATTTATTATTAAAAAATAAAAGCACAAATAAAAAATTTTGTTATTATAACATCTCAACAAACAATTACTTTACTATCTCTATTGCCTTTGCAGCATGAATAACTGATCTATATTCATCAGAGCCATTAACATAAGTTAATCCGTGACTAACCAAGAATAAATGTTCTGCAGTTATAATTAATTTTTTTGCTTCTTTTGTTCTAAGAAATTTTGGATTTAAACCATAACCTTTATGTTGAACTCTTGCGCGGTCTAAAGCATCTGCATCTTTGAGGATAGCTAATTCTGGTATCATTTCTGGTGCATGTTTATCATCAGGAACATGCCATTCTACCAGATATGCCACTTTTCCACTATCAACATGACCATTACTCCTTTCTAAATATAATTCAGCACCACGAACACCATGATCTGAATCATAAGAATCATAAATTCTGCCCATATCATGAAATCTTGCTGCTTCTCTTAATGCAATTATATCAATTGAATTAGGATTATTAGCAAGATACATCCTTGAAAGTAATTCAGTAAGTATCAAAACTCTAGTTGAATGTCCAACACCATGAACACCGTCTGGACCATTAAGAAAAAGTTCCGCATCTGGACGGTAATTATCAAATAACGCTCCGTGTGGTAAATTTGTACCTAAAACTACATTTAAATATTGTACTTCCTCTCTAAGTTCACTATTCCGATTTACAATTGGTTTAATCCAACTAAGTAATTTATCTTGCATTTTTATCGCTGCAACCTCATGATATATAAAGTTTACTTTCAATAAACTTTTTAAACAACAGGAACAAACATTAGTTTTATGCAGAAAAGACAATATACTAACATAATTGGCACATTTTTGTTCAAGGAAGACAAAATGATAGCTAGAGATATAAAAACAACCAAAAAAATGGATGAAGATCCTGATTTTATATTTCCTAAATTACCTGAGTTTCAGAAACAGTTTTATGAACTAAATATGAAGCAAACTGCAAAAGACATTATTAATTCTGTTAAAACAGACAATTTAATCTCACAATCTGTTAATAATATTGATGAATTAAACAGAACTATTAATTTGCTAGGAAAAAGATTAAGAGAATGGTTTGGGTTATACTTTCCAGAGCTAAATTCGCAGATTAATGACAATGAAATTTATGCAAAATTAGTATTAGATAAGAACAAAGAACAATTAAGTAAAAAATATGGAGTAAAAAGTGTTGGTGCAGACCTTGACAAAGCAGATGTAACACAAATAAAGGTTTTAGCAACAGAAATAACATTATTAGTAAAGCTAAGAGAAAAACAAAAGTTATATATTGAAAAATTAATGGCAAAACTTTGCCCTAACACAACTGAAGTTGCAACTGCACAAATTGGTGCAGAATTAATTGCTCATGCAGGCAGCCTTGAAAACCTTGCAGAAATGACTTCTTCAACTATACAATTGCTTGGAGCAGAGAAAGCATTATTTAGACACCTAAAAAATAAAAGATCGTCATGCCCAAAGCATGGAATTATAATTAATCATCCAATTGTTGCTAGTTCAAGACAAAAAGATCATGGAAAAGCAGCACGACATCTTGCAAGTGCAATTTCAATGGCTGCAAAAGTAGATTATTTCCATGAAAAAGGCAAACCAAACAAAGATTATGGAAAAAAATTAATGGCAAAAGTAAAGAAACAATTAAAATAATAATGTTGTTATAAAAAATGATAATAAGATGCAAAAAACAATAACAACACCGGCACAGACGGACTTTCTATGAAAGTCCTACTCGGCTTCGCCTCATCTGGCCATGTTATTATTTTTTGCTAAAGTGTTAAATTAAAAAAATAAACCACAAAATGACAGAAATAAAGATTATATTAGAAGGAGAACACGAAAAAGAAGTTCAAGATAAAGATAGTAAGCTTGCTTTAATATACAAACGAAGTTGTTCCAATGTATATTTCATAAAAGGAGAAAAAAACATCATCTTTGATACTGGAAATAGGTATGTAAAAGAAAAATTAGTAAAAGCATTAGAAGAAAATAATATTAATCCAGATGAAGTTGATTATGTTATTCAAAGTCACTGGCATTTAGATCATTGTTCAAATATTCATTTATTCAAGAATGCAAAAATCGTTTCTGGGAAAAGATTTATTTGGTTTCCAGATGGTGGCGCAGAAAAATATAGAAAAACTGAGGACATGGACATAGCGGGAGTCAAAATTATTAATACAGAGGGGCATGTACAATCTCACATCTCTGCTTTAGTTGAAATAGATGGAGAAAACCACATTATTTCAGGCGATGCAATAAGAAAAGATTATATGGAAGAAGGATTTTTCAAGAATGAAGAAGCAAAAGAAACTGCAATTAAAATTTTGAAGATTGCGGATGTTATTTATCCTGGCCACGGCAAGGTTATACAGAAAGAAAAAATCAAAAAATTATTAGAGATGGCACAATCAAAATGATGGAAACAAAAAACTCTGGAGTGTACATGGAAAAGAAAGGTAATAGATTTAGATTTTACACTGAAAATTTAAACCCAGGCAAGAGAGTTTATGATGAAAGATTATATAGAGATAGAGGCATAGAATACAGAGAATGGAGCACAACAAAAAGTAAAGTTGGAGCTGCATTAGCAAAGAATGTCTGTCCTTTAAAACTAAATAAAGGCGATTATATTTTATATTTAGGGGTTGCTTCAGGAACAACTGCTTCTCATTTATCAGATATTGTTGGTGATAAAGGTTTAATCTTTGGGTTAGATGTTTCATCAAGAGTTTTAAGAGAATTATACTTTCTTGCTCATAAAAGAAAAAATATTATTCCAATATTAGCTGATTGTGCTTTACCAGACACATATACAAAAAAGATTTGTAAAGTAGATTTTCTGATACAAGATATTTCTCAAAAATCACAAGTTGGTATTTTCCTAAAAAACCTAAAATTCTTGAAAAAAGGTGGTAGAGCTTTCTTATCTATAAAAGCAAGAAGCATTGATGTAACAAAACAACCTAGAAAGATCTTTGAAATGGTCAGAAGACAACTATTAGAAGCAAAGATCAACATTATCGACTATAAAACATTAGATCCATTAGAATTAGATCATTGTGTGTTTGTTATAGAGAAGTAATTTTAAATTAATTATTTTCTAATTAAGTTTAATTCCTTCTATAATACTTCCACCAAACAACCACTGCCAACAAGAACATTCCTACTCCTAAATACTGTCCTAAACTTAATCCCAACCATCTTGGATCATCCCTGTAGAAATTAATAATAAATCTACCAATACCAAATAATCCAACAAACACCCAGAATAAGAAACCATCTTTAATTCTTTTTCCCGCAGCAAAACTTTTTTCAATATATAATTTATCAACAACAACAAGAATACCTAAAATAATAAATCTTTTCAAGGCACCATATAGCTGAGAAGGATGTCTACAACCTTCATAGCCAGGAAAATTAAAACACCAACTTACATTTGTAGTTGTTCCAGGTAATTCTCCATTAAGAAAATTAGCAAGTCTTCCTAATGCCAAAGCAAAAACAGTTGGAATTACTAAATAATCAGCTAATCTTGCTAAGGTTATTTTTTCTTTTATTTCATTTTTCCTACAAAACAACCAGATCCCTAAAAGACCACCAATTAAACCACCATGAAAAGCCATTCCGCCTTTCCAAAATGCAAATATCTGCAAAGGATTGGTAAAATAATAAACTGGCTGCCAAAAAATAACATGAAAGAGTCTAGAACCTAAGATAACACCTAACATTAGATAAAGAATTAATGTATCTACATCTTCCATTGAAAGATCAATTTTCTTTTTCTTAACTCCCCACCATAACCAAAGGTACGCTAGTAAAAACCCAATAACATAAACTAATCCATAATAACGTACTTCAAATGGCCCAATTGCAAAGATTGTAGGATCTAAGTTAAAATTAATCATATTCTTTCACAAGAGAAGATAGTATAAAAAGTTAATGAAAAATCAGGGATTACTATTCAATAAAATAATAAGATCATAAAGTAAACCAGCATCCTTCTGACATTATATAATTAAACTTACTGCACATTTTCCACATTTTGTATCTGTCTTTTTCGTCAGGTGAAACATAGTTATGTTCTCCACCCATTGCCCAGTTCATTCTTTTTCTTCTAACAATATCTCTTATCTCAGAATGAGTCATTACGTCTTGCCCTACTCCAAAATTTCTTTTTGGCACAACAACATCTGTTCTTGCAAAGGCATCAGTATATTCAGGCATCTCTACTCCAGAATTTGCATCTCCTGGTTTATAATCTTTTAAGTATGCATCTAAAAATCGTTGATATTGAAGCATTAATTTTGCATATTGTTTCATATGTGATATTTCATATCCCTTATTATCAATAGAATCAATTTGCACATCAATTACATCTTTTTCCTCAATTTCAATAACTGTATTAAGAAGCTCTGCAATACTTGTTGTGTCTTTTTGTTTTTTATCTGATTCTTTTTTTGATTTTCCTGTTTTATTTGTATTATTTTCTCGAGGCTCTTTTGCTTGACTTTTAAGATTACTTGTATGAGATCTTTTTTCACTTGTTTTAATCTTGGCAGCTCTCACTATAGAGAAATCTTGTTTCAATCCTTTAACATCTTCAAATAATACTGCCAAATCCATCCATACACCTCTAATATAATCCAAATTTATCTAATATAAAAATCTTACGAAATAGCAGTTATCATCACAACCTTTTTAAATCAATCTTTCTTCCAAGTACTTAGGTAGGCTAGGCTGGGTGGTTAGTCCTCACCTGTTACCTACAACGGACTTATGTAGGAGCTGAAGCCTGGTAAGCGTCATATATTTTAGCACAAGGTCCTTGTCTTGCCAATGAAATTTGGTCTTGCAGGACTTATGCTTTTGCGAACCATGTCAGGCCTTGATCGGAGCAGCATTAAGCTTTTGCACAGGTGCTTGCAAGGTCGCCAGATGGAGAATGGACAGGGATTAAACCTTGAGCTGATTTATATGGCCATTATTGGGCATGCCTGCCTACTTTTTTTTAATTACTTCTTTAATTTCTTTATTTAAGTCTTTTTTAGAAAATAGCTCAGAAACAATAATATAACCATCTGTTTCTACATCAATAACTTTTTTAACATTATTTTTATTAACACCACCAAACACAACAACTGGAATATCTATTTTTTCTTTAACCTTAACAATTTTATCAACACCTAAAATTTTATTTTTAGGATTTAAAGCCTTAAAAATTGGCCCAAAGGCAATATAATCTGCGCCTTTCTTTTCAGCTTCAATTGCTTGTTTTACTGTTGAAACAGTTAATCCAATCATCATTTCCTCTGGAACAATTCGTCTTGCTTCTTCAAATGCAAAATCATTTTGACCAAGATGCACACCATCTGCTTTTGCTTTAATTGCAACATCCACATAATCATTTACAATAAACAAAATACCTGCTTCAGATGTCATTTTTCTTATTTTTACAGCTGTTTCATGCATTTGTCTCCTATCAAGAAATTTTTCTCTGTATTGGATAACTTCAACACCTTCTTTAATAGCAATTTCAACTTGTTTTATAGAACTTAGTTTTGTTAAGTTTGAATCAGTAATAAAATAAAACCCAATATTTCTTAATTTATGTAATTTTTCTTTAGTTTCCATTTATATCACAACATAATTTAATGGTTTTTTTGACATAGAGATTGTAATAACATCTCCTTTTTTTAATTTAATCTCTTCCAATGAATCCAAAGCAAGAACATATGTATCTCTTAAAACGTTAATTTTGATCTTATCATTCTTATTAAGAAATCCTTTTTTTAATTTATGCTTATGTAATCGTAATTCATATTGCTCTCTCACAAGATATTGCCATTTTTGTGATGTTAATGGCATTTTTTTACCACCTGCACTTACAGCCCATGCATAACTTCCAGCAGGTGTTGAAGCTATTAGTCCTGAACATTTCTGATGTTCTTTCTTCCCTTTTACTGTTAAATCAAACCGTGATAATTTATATGAAATACGATGACCAAAAAAGATATCATTTAACACAGGATAATTATGTTTTTTTCCGTTAATCGCAACCTCTAATCTAGTTAATTTTTTTGTTTTAAACCCTTTTATTAATTTTTTAATCTTTTTTTCAAAATTCATTCTTGTAGAATGCATAAAAAAGCCTTCTTTTTTCATATGATGAGAATTTACTCCAAATAAAGGTGCATCTTTTACATAATGTGAAACTCTTAAGAATGTTCCATCACCACCAACAACAATAATTAACTTTGCCCCCCTAAATTCACCTTTATAACAAAACTTTCTCTCAATAGCCTTGTATTTCATATTATATTTATCTAATGTAGTAAGAACTGTCTTTAATGATAATCTCTCTTCCTTATCACTTGGTTTATAATAAACAACGTATATATTTGGCATATTATTATGATAACCTCTATTGTATATAAATATTTCTTAAGTTTTGAGTCTTGAGTAATGAGTAATGAGTTGGTTGTGGGTAAATCAGTTATGGGGTTTGGTTATGAGTAAAATAAGTTCTGAGCAACTACTGTGATACCCATAACTACTTACTGATCACCCACCCATAACCCAAGACTCATTACCCAAAACTATTTTTTTACTTTCTTAGCAATATCCCATTGAATCTCAAAAAAAGCTTTAAAACCATCTGCTACTTCTTTATCTTCAATAATAAACGCAACTGGTTCTTCTTTCCAGATCACAACTGCAGCTTTATCTTTCCAAAGGTTTACTTCTATTGGTGAAATATATTTCCTTGGTAAAGTCCTAACTACCCAATTATTATCTTTACATGCATTTATCAATGAATGTGCGTCTTCATCAAAAATAATTTTAGGTTTAACTCCGTTACTAGCCAATTTAGGGATATAATCATTAAAATATTCATTAAAATATTTAGGAATATGTTTAGAACTACCAAAAACAATCATATCATCTCCTTTTTTTAAATCATGTAAATGGGAATCAAACATTCTTTTTAGACTATTATTACCTTTGATTGTTTTTACATTTTGTTCCCACAACATTTCAAACCATTTTCTGTATGAATCTGCTAAATCTTTATTTTTTATAACAATTGTAGAAAACGGATCCCAAATATGAATCGCAACAAAATCACCAAAAGTCATAGTAGGATTTGGATTAAAATATTCATCTGGTAGAGATTTATAAGAAACATTATTATGAGGATACAAAAAATTGGTACTATTTTTAACAAAAATTCTTTCTTTAATACCCTTTTCCTTTATTTCTCTAAAATACCACCTCATGGTGTCAGGAACAAGTTCTTCAAATTTTTCTTCTTCAAAACCCATCCCAATTAAGTCTTTTTTTTCCCTAATAACTAGTCCAAGCATTGCTTTGTAACCTTCTTTTCCTTTGAAAACTTCTACATTCAATTCTTTCTTATGAAATCCACTCATTTTAACAAGCTCTGGCATTACTTCATTTAACCTAGAAGCTTTTTCCTTGAGAAAATCAGATAATCTTTGAGGATTAGTTGCTTGATAATATTTTACATTACCCATTACAACATAATTAGCTAATCCTTTATTCAATAGCTTTTCAATAAAATCATATATTGTAGTTCTGTGTAAATTAGTTTCTTCTTTAAGAGCACTTACTGGGCTACTTCCTAGCTTTAATAAAGCTAGATATACCTTGATTTCACCCTCACCTAAGCCCATTTCCGCTAATACTTCTTTTACACCCATATTACATACATGTTATAGTATAGCTTTATAAAGTTTCTTATCTGCTGTCGGAATTCCGACAACAAAGGTTTATATAGTTCACTGGGCAGTGATTACTATAAAGTTACAAAACAAAGGGGGAAACAAAATGGAAGGAAGAGCAAGTTTAATGTTTGAAAGAAGAAAATGCGTAGAAATTAACTTGTTTAACATTTGGAGCACAGTTATTATTTTAATTTTAATTTTAGTTTTACTGAAATAAAATCAAAATAGAAAAAACAACGTTTAGGGGAATAAAAATGGTTGGACAAAGACTAGAAAAAGAAGAAATTATAAGATTAAAAAGAATTGAAGTCCCATCAGATATAATTAGTAATGTTAATGAATTACACATCAGACATGGAGATGAAGCACTGAGACATGAACTCGTACATTGTATGCAAGTAGCAGAGTTCGCTTATGAATTTCTCAAAGCAACAACCGTAAAACCAAAAACAAGAGATTTTTTTGGTAGTGCAGAAACAATGATCCTACGTCCAGAAGTCGTATCAATAGCGGGTTTAGTCCATGATATTCAAAATTCATTAACAACAGAAGGAACATTTGCACTTGTCCCAGAAAAAAGAATGTTGGAACTTATTCCTGAAAGCAAAGGAAAGGCACAATGGAGAATGGATGACTACGATAACACAAGAATGATAGAGATTGTAAGACAACAACTTGGATCCAAAAAAAACACAGATTTAAGAGCAACAACATATTGGGAAGTTATGAAAATTTTAGAACTTGGAGCAAGAAAATTAAATCCAAAACAAGTTTCAGAACTCCAAAAAGAAAACAGACTTTATAGGGTTGCACACAAAGTTGGAGACGGTGTTGCTTTTGGTATGGGAAACATACAAAGAATGTGTGAAGCAGTTTACATGGCAGACATTGTCAAATTGTACATTAATCAAGAAGCAACATTAAAACAAACAACAACCGCAATTGATTCTTTCCATAATAAATACTTAACACAATATGATAATGTTTGGGTTGATGGAAAAATTCCAGTACAATTACCTTTTGACAAAGCAAGAGCAGAAAAAGTACTTGCTAAAAAGAATTTTCCATTTAAAATGGATGATCTAAAAAGAGATCATGAATCTGTTTATGCCTTAATCCATGACGCGTTTACTTCAAACAAATGGGATGAAGAAAATAGAAGTAGCCATTGGTATGATCATGGATTCAGAAAAGCAGTTGAAGCCTTAAGACAAGCTAAAACACATGATCAAGTAAAAGATGTGTCTGCGATTACAGAAAGATTAAACAGAGCATTAGAAGTGGTTCAAAGATATGCACAAAGACAGTATAGATTAGAAGGACAAAGATTATAGAAAAACAAATCAGAAAAAAAGGTAATAAAAATGAAACACATAGCCAAAGGTCAAGGAGTTAGTCAAGGAAAAGTTAGAGGCAAGGTTAAGATAATCAATAGTATGAATGACCACGACAAATTCAATGAAAATGATATCCTTGTTACTCACTTAACTGATCCAACAATGGTAATCCTAATGAATAAATCTGCAGGAATTATCTGCAATATTGGTGGACTAACTTCACATCCTTCAATTGTTTCAAGAGAGATGGGAATTCCATGTATTGTTTCAGCAAAATGCATTGAAACAGGAAAACCAACTACTGAAATATTGAAAGATGAAGATTTAATAGAGATGTGTGGAACCAGTGGAAATATTCATAAAATAGAAGATGAGAAAAAAGAAGAAAGAGAGGAATAAAATGACAAACATTACATTAACAGGAACATGTGCATGTCCAGGAGAAGTAGAAGGGAAACTTACTAGATACAACCCTGAAAAAACTTACACAAAAGAAGATGTTATCATCCTAAACGAGCATATGACACAAGATGTTTTGAAACTAAAGAATGCAGGAGCAATCTTATCAAAAAATGGTGGGCTAACGTGCCATGCATCAATATTAGCAAGAGAACTTAATGTGCCTTGTTTAGTTGGAGTCAATGGAATGGAAGAGTTAAAAGAAGGAACAAGAGTAGAAATTGATGCTGCCGATGAAAAAATCAATATTAAAGATTAACTAATGATAACAAAGAAAACAACAACATGGCCAGGCGAGGCAAAGCCGAGTAGTATTTTTTGAGCATGGCGAAAAAAATGCGTCTGTGCCAAGATTGTTGTTGTTATTTACTACATATACAAAAAAGGACAATAAAATGGAAATACCAATAAAAGATGTTGATGAATCAAAAATCACATCTTACACAACAAAAGCAAGACCTGCTGAAAAAAGTAACGAGATATTAGAAATCAATGTAGATGGAAAACTATTCAAGTGTGAAAGACCTAAATATTTTCACAAGAAATTTGATCTTGCAATATACACACCAGGATTTGAAAAAGAAGGAGATATAATTTACAATAGAAAAATTCCTTTTTTCTTTGACAAAAAAGGAAGATGGTGGTGTGGAGAAGAGTTCTCTAGCAAAGGAATGATGAAGTTTTTCCTAGCTAATCCACAAAAGTACGTAGAAGTTTTTACAAAGAAAACAGAGGATACAAAAAAGATTATTAAGATAGCAGAACAAACATTAAAACAAATCTATGCAGATGATATACCTACAATTCTTGATAATTTAAAAAAACTAACATATATATTAAGAACATTTTATTCATATCATTTTTGTACATATGTATTATTTGACGAATTAGTTTATGAATTTAAAAAATTTTTAGATAAATATTTACCAAAAAAACTTGCTAATATGTACATGTGTGAATTTTTGCAAGCAGAAATAACAAAAGAAGCAATTAAAGTAGGGGCAGTTGGTGAAAAACGTGGAGCAAGAGATACAACATATTCAGACGACAAACCATGTGTATTTTATAGACCAGCAAAGTTATTTTTTGAATCTAAATTAGATAATGAAGTAATTGCAAGACTACAGGAACAAAAAATCACAAAAGAAGAAATGCAAAAGTTTCTTGCTTTTAGAACAATCACCCCTATTTCCATACAGATAAGTGAAGAAGGACAATATTTAGAAAGTAAATCATTTTGTGCAATGATGAGTATTGTAATTGAAAAAATCTCAAAAAAATTAATAAACAACAAAATAATTACTGAAAAAAAGCAAACAAAAAACTATTCACCAGAAGAATTAGTTGAGATACTAGAAAAAATGCAAGAAAAAGAACAAACCCAAAATCCACAAGAATACACCCCATACATTAAATCAGTACAGAGGGCAATTGGAAATATGTTCATTGGAACATTAAAACCATTTGATTGGTTTCAAGCACACCCAATGTATGCTAAAGAATACATTGAACATGTTAAGAAATTCATTAACAAAGCAATAGAATTAAATATCCCAGCAAAAGAACTAGGGAAATGTTGGGAAAGTGTATCTGCACTAAGAATTTGGCATTTTTATACATTATTAGATCTAAAAACAATAAAGATGCCTAAAGAAGAAAGAATGAAAATATCTAATTTCATGTATGATATAGTCATGAGTAGAATGGTTGCTGATCAGTTTGCTTTAAAATCAAACATAATTAGAAGAGATGAAGAAGTTTACAAACTAATCAAAAAAATAAAACCAAAAAAAGCAACACCTAATAAAGCAAAATTGTTAGGGAAGATATTTAATGCATTATACAACTTAGGAGCAGCAATTGATTTAGACATTTATTTAGATTATGGAATAGAAATGGAAGGACCATATGATGTATCACATATTTATGGACCTGGACACATATTAGTAATTAGAAGATTAATAGATTTACAAGCACCTGAATTATGGCCAGAGAGACAAGGTAATAAACCAGAGAATGTAAACATTTACACAATCTATAATAAAAATGTAAGTTTCAGAACTGATTTCATATCTGCACATGGAGTGTTAGAAGGAGACACAATTAATAACATGGAACATTTTATATTAGAAGTAGATGGAAAATTAATTAGTGATGAAGAAGAGCTAAAAGAACTGCTAAAAATATCTGAACAACAATCAATTGATCAATGGCAAAAAATTATGGCAATGACAAGTGAAGAACATAAAATAAAAGGTCAAGAATCAAGACTACTTCCGCTAAAAAACATGTGTAAATTACTTAATATAGATTGGAGACCAACAGCAGCGATGATAGAAGCAATCAAAAACAAACCATATGCAGATAACACTTTTTGGAAGATCCCAGAAACAGATGAGGAAAAAGAAAAATATTTCCTAAAACTCTATGATCCAAGAATAGATTTTTATCCTGGCGACAGTAATTAATACAAGACTAATTTTTTATTTTTTTCTAATAACTTTCTTTTTTACCTTTACAGGCCTATTTTTTCTATTGGTATTGCCCTTACTATAAACCTTACCTAAGACCTCACTTTTATTTCTTAATATATTTCTAAAATGAACCACCATCTTTTCAGTTCGTTCTTCTTCTTGAACAGGAATTACTCTCTTCTTTCTAGTTCCTTTATTGATTTTAAGACTTATTTTGTTAACTTTTCTTTTTTTATTCCTACTTTTATTTTTCGTTATTATTTCTTTTTTCTTTTTAAGAGGTTTTTTCTTTTTAATATTCTTAGGCTTCGTTTTATTAATATTACTCATAGTTGCCACAGTTTTTTTAGGAAAAGATTCTTTATTTTGATGCATCTTATTTATTTCCTCTTCACCTCCTTGCCCTCTCTTCAAAAATACAAATAAACCAATTAACATAAACATTAATGATAAATAAATTATAATCCTTGAAAGCCCTTTATTTACATTACGTTTTTTTGTTGACAAACCAACTAAATCTTTTTCTTCATCAGCGATATTTTTAACTTCCCCCTCCTCAAATAGATAAGTAATTTCTTCTAATAATTGCATACTCTCGTCTTCCTCTTCTTCAGTTGGTTGTTCTTCTGTTTCCATATTATCCCAACTATCAAGTATATCTTGTAATGATGGACCTTCATCTTCTTCAACAACTTCCTCTTCAGTATCACCACCACCAGTTCTATCAACTGGTTGATTTGGATTGGGAGTAGGAGTTGTGGTTGGGGTTGGAGTAGATGAACTAGAAACAGATCCACGAACAGCAGAGTATTGTAAATTTTCAACTCTGAGTGTAGTACCTTCATCAACACAAGTTATGCCCTCAATTGTAACCCCCGTATTATTCCCAATGCATTCTACAAAATCATATTCAGAATCTCCAACACAACCATCAGTCATTTCAGATACATCTGCAATCTCACTATCCTTAACACATAAACCTGTAAAACTAGCATCTGTTATGTAAATTGTTTTATTTTCCGAAAGCTGATTTGAATGATTTATCAGAATATAAGATGAATTTTTCTTGATAGTGAAATTATTTAAATCTAGTTTTGAACTTGAAAAATTATAGGTGAAATTTACTATTAAATTTGATCCGTCGTAGATTAATACAAGTTTTGAATCATTAAAACTCGTTAGATTACTATCGCCATCTACCGTAATATCTAAACTACTAGTTCCATTTTGAGTTATATTATCCTCTGTACCAATAAGGTTATCAATAGTATTATGGAAGTTATCACCATCATCATCCACCCAATCTGGAGTGAATATTATGCCCGAAGGATTATTAAGATTACTTGCATTATCCCAACATGTTACATTCCAAGTATAATCTTTCCAACTTAAACCACCCACAGTATAGTTGCAATTGGAATTATTAAGACATAATACATCAGATTTAATAACTGCACCATCTATAGAAAGATTACAATACAATGAGGAAACAATATTATCAATAGCGGTCCAATTAAAATTAATACTTGTTGCATTTGTACGAATATTTGATCCAGGATAATTAAGAGTAACACTTGGGGGAGTTGAATCTACAACAAATGATGTTGAGGTAGTTCTGCTATTTTCTGCTGCATCCTGTGCATATAATGTAATATTATATGTGCCGTCTAAAAGGGAAGAAATATCAATTGTATCTAACCAAGAATGCAAAGCAGTATTGCTTGGATAAGATGATGAATTTGAAACCGCGGTAGTAAGCACAGTATAATTTGTATAATTAAGAGTAATATCCTGGACAATTGCATTCAGAGTAAAGTTTGAACCATAATAAGCAGTTACAACCGGTGGTGCAACCAACTGTATTGTAGGATTTTCATTATCAAGTAAAAAAGTATTATTGATAGAGTATGAATTCCCTAAAGTATCATTGGCAGTTACTTTAAATGTCACATTCCATTCTGCGCTTGGATAAACTGAAGAGTTCCATACTGCATCCCAATTATTACTTAAATTCAATGAACCATTTGCTAAATTCTGTGATGTATTTGAAGCATTAAGCATAAAATATGTTGCAGTATCAATATCTGTTAAGCCATCTGATATTTCTGTATAGATATAAACATTATATCCAATTATGTCAGTTTCTCTAGGAGTAGTAAGAGTAACAGAAGGTGCTACTTGATCAATTGTAATAGTTCTTTGTGTTGAAATATTACTATTCCCAGCTGCATCTGAGCAATTTATATGCCATGTATGTGTTCTGTTAATTAGATTTGGTGCATTTAATGTTGTATTAACAGATGATGCAACACTGGCATTTGTATCAATTGATTGATTACCGACATAACCCAACTTATCCATGTAAAGGATACAATTCATAACACTTGTATCTGTTGTATTAAATGTAAAATTTTGATTTATGGATGTTGAATTAAAAGTATCTACTGGAGACACAATTGATATTCTTGGTGGGATTGTATCTAAGACAATTGTTCTTGTTGCTAAAGTTACATTGTTTGAAGAAGTATCATTTGCAGTTGCATTTACATAATAAGTTCCATCAGAAAGATTAAGATAGTTTAAAGTAACAGTAGAATTAGTTGATGTTGTTGTGTTTATTGCTGAACCTGTTGAATTGAAGAGATATACAATAACAGTATCAAGGTATTCATCAGTTGCAGTAACCTCTGCATTTATTGAAGATTGAGATAAGTTTGAAGAAGCTGTTGTTGAGGAAGTAAAATTAATTGATGGAGATAAAGTATCAGCTGCAGGACCAAGATACAACACATAAATTGCGCCTTCTCCAGATTCACTGTTCTCATCTTTATATGCGCCTACAACAAGATCCTGAACACCATTTCCATCCAAATCACCTAAATTTGTAATGCCTGATCCAAAGTAATCACCGCCGTCAAGAAGGTCAGGACCAAATCCACCCAAACCATCTGAAATTTTAACATTACTTTTTACACCACCAGTAGAATTTAGATACAATAGGTACATTGCTCCCTCTAAGCTATCAGTATTTTCATCAAAGTAGGCCCCAACAGCAAGATCAACTATACCGTCGCTATCTAAATCACCCATGTTTTCAATAGACCAACCAAAATAATCCCCGCCTTCAAGACCATCTCCATCAAACCCTAACAAACCATCTGAAATTTTAACATGGCTTTTTACCCCGCCACTTATATTCATAAACATAATGTAAATTGCACCTTCTATACTTTTCAAGTACTCATCTTTATGTGCACCAACTGCTAAATCAACAACACCATCCCCATCTAGATCACCAATACTTGTTACAGATGATCCCAAATAATCATACTTATCCAAATTAGTTGGATTAAAACCTGCTAAACCATCTGAGATCTTAACATTGCTTTTAACTCCCCCTGTACTGTTTAAGAATAATATATAGAGGGCACCTTCTTTATCTTGAGAGCTAGTAGCCTCATCATAAGTTGCACCAACTGCTAAATCAACAATACCATCCCCATCTAGATCACCAATGTTTGCAATAGACGAACCAAAAGAATCAAAAAATCCTAAATTATCTGGACTAAAACCTCCTACACTATCGGTAATTTTAACATTACTCTTAACTCCACCTGTTGTATTCATAAATAAGATATAAATTGCACCTTCATTATAATCTTCATTCCCGTCATCCTCGTCATAAAAAGCACCGACTGCTAAATCAACAACACCATCATTATCTAAATCACCAATATTTGCTAAAGACCACCCAAAATAATCTACAGAATCTAATCCAGAAGGATTAAAGCCTGCTAAACCATCTGAAATCTTAACATTACTCTTTACTCCACCAGTTGAATTCATAAATAAGATATAAATCGCACCCTCTGAAGTTTGGGAATTTTCATCAAATGCAGCACCGACTGCTAAGTCTTGTATTCCATCATTATCTAAATCCCCAATATTAGTAACATCAAATCCAAAATAATCATTACTTCCTAATCCAGATGGTGTAAACCCGGCTAAACCATCTGAGATTTTTACATAAGATTCAACATTAGCTCCGTTTCCATCTGGACTAACTAAGATATTTCTTGTATGGTTAGTTGAATTACTTGATAAGCTACCAAAAGTTGTAGCATTAAAATAATAAACACCACCACTTAATCCTGTAAAATTAAATATGTATGGGTTAGATGTTGAGTTTGAAGTATTAACTAATACTTTAGATGAATTATAAAGATAAACTGTAACATTATCTCCAGAGAAAGTAGTATTTATAGTAATATAAGTTTGCATTTTAATTATATCGCCAGATTTTGGAGTAGAGGTAGAAAAATTAACAGAGATATTTGCTGCCGCCACCACTGCTTCTGCCAAAGTTATAGTCCATTCATCAGTCTGATTTGTGTTTCCAGCCGTATCATTTACATACCAAGTCCAATTAATTGTTCCACTGCTAACATTTATTGTTTTAACAACTTCAATCTCTTGTCCGTCTGTATAAGCTAC